>Ga0256405_10001974_pt1 | contig 51102 bp, 55 predicted proteins | sample RumenRJG_02DNA_FD_189096 | JGI IMG/M metagenome (GOLD analysis project Ga0256405, IMG submission 189096) | Bovine rumen microbial communities from Lethbridge, Alberta, Canada - RJG_02 | ecosystem: Host-associated > Mammals > Digestive system > Stomach > Rumen | place: Canada: Alberta...
AAAGGGGGTTCTCTAATCGTGGCCGAAGTAGTCGGCGAGGCTCTTGATACCGACAGCATCCTCGTCGTTTGCGTTGGGGCAGAACGTATCGACGAGGATCTTCTGGATCTGGTCGGTCTTGACGTCTGCGCGTCCGAGGGCCTTCGCGAGGACGACGATGCCGTCGAGGGTGCCCGGCGTCCTGAGCCTCTCGGTGAGCGGGATCCTTCCGCCGACGACGCTGTCGAGCTCGTCGTCCGAAAGCGCGAAGCCGGATTCGCTGCCACCCGCGACGAGGCGGTCGCCGATGATCCTGGCGAGTCTGTCGGATGACATGGAGGCCAGCTGGTCAGGGGGGATGACGAGGCCGGCGGCGATTTTGTCGAGCTGCTCGGGGGTGAGGTCCTTGATTTCCATGGTCGGTCCTTTCTCGTGTGTTTATGTCCTGCACCTATTATTACGCTTGGGTATCGGGTTCCGTCTCAACTGTTCGAAGAGAATCTCAGCCGGCAGATGGCTACACTTGATTCGGCGAATAAACGACCTTCTGTGGAGGAGCGACCATGGCACGCGAGAAGAAGGAACGCAAGCTGACGGAAGCCGAACAGAGGCGCCTCGACCACTTCAACGAGGTCGGCGACGCGCTCGTCGCGCAGGGCTATACGCGCACCGACCTCCAGATCAACATGGTGACGGCCAACGTGGTCTCCATCGTCGGCGCCGTCGCGCTTCTCGCTCTCTGCATCGTCGCGTTCTCCTTCATCCACCCCGAGGTCGATCTCGCCTCCGGGTATTCGCTCATCGTGCTTCTGGCCGCCCTCGTCGTGCTGATCGTCGTGCACGAGCTGATCCACGGCCTCACGTGGAGCCGCTTCACCCCGAACGGCTTCAAGGACGTCGAGTTCGGCGTCATGTGGAACGCGCTCGCGCCGTACTGCGCCTGCAACGCGCCGCTGAAGAAGGGCCCCTACATCCTCGGCGCGATGATGCCGCTCGTCACCCTGGGCATCATCCCCCTGGTCGTGGCGTTTTGCATCGGCTCGGTGCCGCTCCTGTACATCGGGGCCCTTATGGTCGTTGGCGCCACGGGCGACATCCTGATCGTCCTGAAGCTCCTCGGCCACAAGTCCACCGCGACCGACGTGCTCCTCTACGACCACCCTACTGAGGGCGGCAGCGTCATCTTCGAGCGCTAAGGCTGCGGGCGCAGGGCAGCCTGTCTCCAAAAAGCGCCAAATCGGGAACCGTCTCCCGTTTCTCATCCGCTCACGCGGAAATACATGTCTGGGTGGCTTTTTTCGGGACTTGTCGGCGGTTTTTGCGTATCGAAATAGACGGGTCCGCAGAATCGGTCGTTCTACCTGCGCAAACAGAGGCCTCCTATTCGCCCGATGGAAACATGAGACCCCGAAACCGCCGACAAGTCCCGAAAAACGCCATCACGACGCAAAAAACTGCGCAGAACGCTCCGAAAAGGTCTATTTCGGAACCGTCTCCTTTTGATCAAGCGCGGTTGCGGCCCATCCCGAAGCCCGCGGCGCCGCCGATGACGCCGCCCACGAAGTGCGACAGGTTGGAGACGTTGTCGGTCACGAAGACGCCCTGGATGATCTGCTGGCCCAGGAAGATGATCGCCACGAGGATGAACGTGAGCGGGATCTCGCCCGTGCGGACGCTCGTGACCGATGACAGGATGATGAACGCGAACACCACGCCGCTCGCGCCGCAGAGCGCGACGTTGGGGAACAGCAGGTAGTTGATGATGCCCGTGATGGCCGCCGTCACGGCGATGACCAGGGCGAGGGTGCGCGAGCCGTACTTCTCCTCCAGCAGCGGGCCGAGCAGCAAGATGTAGCTGAGGTTGCCGACGAGATGGTCCCAGCCGCCGTGGCCCATCACGTGCGTGAAGAGGCGCAGGTAGGTGAGGGGGTCGGAGAGCGGGCTGCGGTAGGTCATGAAGAACGCCTGCGTGATGGCGCCGCCGCTCGCCTGGCCGAGTATGGTCGCCGCCACGCACAGCCCCGAGAAGATCAGGACCACGGGCGCGTTGAAGGTGATGTGCCAGTGCGGCCGCGGTGCGGGCGCGGGCTGGTCGGGCTGCATCTGCAGGGGGTCGTCTGCCATGGCGGGCTCCTTTCTCGGAGCTAATTGTACGCCCGCTACCTGCAGTTTCGATTATCGTTCCGCGTGCGGCGCTACAGCTCCGCGAGCATCCAGATGAAGCCTCCGGGCGGCAGCGTGATGGCGTTCTTGTCCACCGGCGCACCGCTCAGCAGGTCGCGGAAGTCGCCCAGCTCGTCGACGGCGAGCGTCTTCTCGTGCTCGGAGAAGTTGAACAGCGCCACGAGCTTCTCGCCGTCGAGGTAGCGCCCGATGCCGAGGAGCCCGTCGTCGTGCGTGTCGACGAGCCACTGGTCGGCCTTGCAGTCGAAGACGCGATGCGACGCGCGGATGGTCTCGAGCGTGCGCAGCCCCTGGAAGACCCTGCCCTCGGGCGTCTCGGGGTCGGTGCGCTTCTCGGCGGCGGACCAGTTCAGGTGGCCGCGGTGGAGGTAGCGGCTGTCGGCGGCCTTGAGGGGCTCGTCGTGGTAGCCGTAGTCGTTCTCCTGCGCGATCTCGTCGCCGCTGTAGAGCACGGGGATGCCGCTGATCGTGAACATGTACGCGTGGAGCATGAGGTCCTCGCGCAGCGCCCAGTCGAGCTTGACGTCGTCCCGCTCGTAGCGCGCCGCCTCGACGCCGCAGAGCGACGCGGCCGTGCCGCACAGGCGCGCATCGCCGAGGCGCGGGTCGTCGTTGTAGAGCTCGCCACGCGCCGGGCTGCCGGCCCACTTGCCCGTGAAGTAGTCGTTGACGTACTTCTTGTGCGCGACCTCCTCGACGCCGAACTGCTCGAGGTAGTCGTAGTCGAGGCCCCAGCCGATGTCGTCGTGGCAGCGCAGGTAGTTGAGGAACGTGTACTGCACGGGCAGCGCGAAGACCTGCGAGAGCTGGTGCTTGAGCAGGCGGGTGTCCTTGGTGGCCACGGTGTGCCAGGTGCTCGCCATGGTGGTGACGTTGTAGAGCAGGTGGCACTCCGGGCGCTCGATCGACCCGAAATACGGCACGACCTTGCTCGGCTCCATGACGACCTCGCCCAGCAGCAGCGTGCCGGGGCAGACGATGCCGCACGCGAGGTGCATCAGGCGCACCAGCGTGTGGACCTGCGGCAGGTTGCGGCTCGTGGTGCCGAGCTCCTTCCAGATGTAGGGAGTCGCGTCCAGGCGGATCACGTCGATGCCCTGGTTGCAGAGGAAGAGGCAGTCCTCGGTCATGTCGTTGAAGACGATGGGGTTGGCGTAGTTGAGGTCCCACTGGTAGGGGTAGAAGGTGGTCATGACCACCTTGCCGGCCTCCTCGCACCACGAGAAGTTGCCCGGGGCGGTGGTGGGGAAGACCTGCGGCGTGGTCTTCTCGAACTCGTTGGGGATGTCCCAGTTGTCGTAGAAGAAGTAGCGGCTCTGGGCTTCCGGATCGCCGGCGCGCGCGGCCTTGGCCCACGCGTGGTCCTCGCTGGTGTGGTTCATCACGAAGTCGAGGCAGACCGAGATATTGCGGCGGTGGCACTCGCTCGCGAGCGACGCGAGGTCGTCCATGGTGCCGAGCTCGGGCTGCACCTTGCGGAAGTTGGAGACCGCGTAGCCTCCGTCGCTGCGGCCCTCGGGGCTCTCGAGCAGGGGCATGAGGTGCAGGTAGTTGACACCGCATTCCTCGATGTAGCCGAGCTTCTCGCGCACGCCCTCGAGCGTGCCGGCGAAGCAGTTGACGTACATGAGCATGCCGAGCATGTCGTTGCCGGTGTACCAGCCCGGATCGGCGAGGCGCTGCTCGTCGAGGTCGCGCAGCTCCTGCGGGCGCTCGTCGGCGCAGCGGCGGAGCATCCCGACGAAGTAGTCGTAGGCTTTCTCATCGTGGTAGAGCCCGAGGTAGGTCTCCTTCAGCTCTTCCTCGCAACGGGCGAGACGCTCATCGAAGCTGCTCATCGTCTGTCTCCTCGCAATCCGGTGGAAACGCTCTGGTGAAAAGGTCAATTGAGAGATGGTCAAATACAATTATTTATTGTTTAAATGCACACTGATTGTACAATAGGCCGCTCGGTGCTCGTGCGACGTGGGAGGGTTTTTGTCCAGTCGGTAGGCGATGATGGGCTCGACAAGCAGCAGACCAGAAAGGAGAGCGCCATGTACGAGCCTTCACGCCAGGTCCTAACCTTCACCATCGCCGGATTCTCCCATTGGTACGGGTACGAAGTGCTCGACAAGCTCAAGGTCGGCACCAGGCTCGACCTCGTGCCCGAGTTCGACAACCCGTACGACCACTGCGCCGTCGCCATCTGCTACGAGGACCGCAAGCTGGGCTTCGTGCCCGCCAAGATCAACGGCGAGATCTCCCACTGCATGTTCTTCGGCCACGGTGACATCTTCGAGTGCGTGGTCACGCAGGTCGATCCCGAGGCGCACCCCGAGCGCCAGGTCCGCGTCACCATCAACTTGGTGGACGCACGCTAGTCGCTATCCGCAAACCCCCTTTCCGAGAAGCCCCCGCATCCCCCGCGGGGGCTTCTCGGTTAGCGGGCGAGCATCTCGAGGGTGAGGCGGTCCTGGCTGCCGTCGTAGAACTCGTTGAGCACCTGCAGGAAGAGCGGGTCGTGCGACACCGCGGCGAAAAGCGTCATCGAGCTGCGCACCTTGGGGTAGTCCATGCGGCCGAAGATCGCGAGGGCATCGCGCGACCTCTGGGCGAGCAGCGCCTCGCAGCATTCGCGCAGGCGCGCGCCCAGCACGGGATGCGCCAGGTACGCGGTCGCCTCCGCCGCGTCCGCGATGCCGTAATACCACGCGTAGTCGGAGCGGCCCAGCCCTCTGAGCTGCGGAAACACGTACCAGATCCAGTGCGATGACTTGCGGTCGGCGCGGATCTCCGAGAGTGCCTCCGCATAGCCGCTCGTGTGCATGCCGATGCCGTTCTGCGCATCCACGAACCGTTCGAGGTCCTTCTCGTCGCGTCTGGCCATGCGCCCCCCGTTCCGTGCGGTCGCTTCCATCTTACGCGCGTGCGTTGGCACGGAATCTGCCGGTTTCTAGCACGAAGGGCACTTATTCCGAGGTTTTCGGGTGCGAAATCGCCATCGGGCCCATAGAGCCTTCGCGTTTGCCCAGCTCAGCGAGGTGGGTATAGAGCCCCGATGGAGAAAAGAGACCGAAAAACCTCGGAATAAGTGCCATTCGTGCTAAAAACCGGCCATTTTGATGTACGCGGGTGTTCCAAAGCTCCCCGACAAGCCCGCTCGCCTGTTGGCGCACGCGAACACGGCATGCTCGCGGTAAAATGGAACGAGCCACTGCATGAATTCCCAGATCCGCAGCGTGCGGGCATAAGGGCGATGCGGTGCCAGCCCATGCGCGCAGGGAGGCAGGTCATGCAGCAGGATGGTTTCCATGTGGTCGGAACGTCGGCGCCCCGCGTCGACGGCTACGACAAGGTCACCGGTCGCGCCCTCTACACAGACGATCTGAACATGCCCGGGCAGCTCTATGCCGGCTGCGTCCACAGCAAGCAGCCGCACGCCACGGTCGTGGTGGACACCTCCGCCGCGCTCTCGGTCCCCGGTGTCGTGAAAGTGCTGGTAGAAGCCGATTTCCCCAAGCCGCAGTCGCGCTACGACTGGTTCTACTGCACGTCGCACCCGCGCTTCTGCGGAGACGTGCTCGCCGTGGTCGTGGCCGAGACGCCCGCTGCGCTCGACGCGGGCATCGCCGCCGTGCGCGTGGCGTACACCAAGCTCCCTGCCGTCTTCACCGTTGCGGAGGCGCTCGCACCCGACGCGCCGCAGGTGCGCACGGAGGGCGTCGCGCTCTCCGATGACGGCGTGCCCGACCCCACGCGTCCGGGCAACGTCTTCCTCGGCTCCTTCAAGCCGCTCCGCAAGGGAGACCTCGAGGCCGGCTTCGCCGCCGCGGACCACATCATGGAGCGCACCTACGACAGCCCGTACGTCGAGCACGCCTACATCGAGCCCGAGAGCGTGCTCGTCTCGCCCGAAGGCGCCGACGTCGTGCTCGTGCGCGCATCGTCGCAGCAGGGCCACGGCCCGCAGGAGTTCGTCGCCGACGCCCTGCAGATTCCGATGAGCCGCGTGCGCGCGGTCTCCACCGTGGTGGGCGGCTCGTTCGGCAGCAAGTTCGAGCTCGTCGGCCTCATGTGTGGCCGCGCGGCCGTCGCGATGGCCGCCACCGGACGCCCCGTCAAGATGACCTACTCGCGCGAGGATTCCCTGCTCGAGAGCACCAAGCGCCATCCCTTCACCACCACCGTCCGCGTGGGCGCGAAGGCCGACGGCACCCTCACGGCGTACCGCTCGTCGCAGGTCGAGAACGCGGGCGCCTACAACAACCAGGCGCCGTGGATGAACATCCGCGCGCGCGTGCACTCGGCCGGTCCCTACGACATCCCCAACATCCGCACCGACACCTTCGCGGTCTACACCAACAACACGGTGCCCGGCGCCTTCCGCGGCTACAGCTCGCCGCAGGTCATCTTCGCCAACGAGATGGCTATCGACGATCTGGCCGACGAGCTGGGCATCTCCGTGCTCGACCTCAAGCGCCGCAACCTCCTGCGCCGCGGGTCGGTCACCGCCACCGGACAGCAGCTCGTGCACGAGACGCTGCTCGCCGACATGATGGAGGACATCGTCTGCGACACCGGCTACGAGGAGAAAACCGCAGCGTACGCGGCCGAGACGGGCGCCTGGCGCCACGGCATCGGCCTCGTCACGGCCTACCGCGGGGCCGCGCTCGGCGGCGAGGGCGTCGACGCGTCGGGCGCCATGATGATCGGCATGCAGGACGGCTCGTTCGTGCTGCGGCCCACGCTCATGGAGTTCGGCCAGGGCCTCAACACCGTCTACGCGCAGATCGCGGCCGAGGCCAGCGGTGTCGCGCTCGCGGACATCCGCGTGGAGCCGGTCGACACCACCATCATGGCCGATAGCGGCCTCACCGTGGCGTCGCGCGGCACGCCCCAGGGCGGCCACGCCGTGCGCATGGCGGGCGAGGCCATCCACGCGATGATCGAGGAGAGCGCGCGCCAGATGCTCGGCGCCGGCCCGGACGACACGATCGAGGTGCGCGACAGCGTGGCGTGGATCGCCGGCAGCTCCGAGCGGAGCGTGCGCGTCTCGGACATCTGGACCATGCGACGCTACACCGGCCAGCAGCTCTCGACGTACCAGTGGTACGCCGCGCGCCCGCTCGTGAACGACAACGACACCGGCCAGGGCGAGGCGTTCCAGACCTACGCGTACGGCTGCTGCGTGGCCGAGGTCTCCGTTAACACCACCACCGGCGAGGTCGTCGTCGACAAGGTGAGCGCCTACCACGACGTGGGCCACGCGCTCAACCCCGCGCTCGTCCGAGGGCAGATCTACGGCGGCATCCTCATGGGCATGGGCTTCGGCCTGTACGAGGAGTACCGCCTCGACCAGGGCGTCTCGCCCGACACCAACCTCGACGCGTACAGCATCGCCACCGCGAAGGACGCGCCGCTCATCGACATCAAGCTCTACGAATGCGCCGACCCCGAGGGCACGTACGGAGCCAAATCCATCGCGGAGAACGCGTCCGAGATGATCGGCGCGGCGTGCGCGCTGGCCGTGAAGCACGCGATCAGGCGGCCCGTGCGCAAAGTGCCGCTCACTCCCGAGTACGTGCTCGAGCTGCTCGCGCAGGGGGAGGGATGCGCATGAACCGCGTGACCTTTGCCGTCAACGGCGCGGAGCGCACGCTCGACGTGGAGCCGGGCGAGCGCCTGCTCGACGTGCTGCGCGTGCGGATGGGCCTCACCGGAACCAAGGAGGGCTGCGGCATCGGTACCTGCGGCGCCTGCACGGTGCTCGTGGACGGCCGCGCCGAGAACGCGTGCCTCGTGCCGGCGGCGTCGCTCGACGGCGCGTGCGTCGTGACGATCGAGGGCCTCTCGGAAGGCGGGCTCGACCCGCTGCAGCAGGCGTTCCTCGACCACCACGCGATCCAGTGCGGCTTCTGCACGCCCGGGCTGGTCATGAGCGCGCGGGCGCTGCTCGACGAGAACCCTGCGCCCACGGAGGAGGAGATCCGCACCGCCATCCAGGGCAACCTCTGCCGCTGCACCGGATACGAGCAGGTCATCGCCGCGATTGCGAGCGTGGCGGGTGTGGAGGCGCGTGCGCTCGCCGATGAGGGCGACGCCACGATCCGCCGCAGCCCCGCGCTGCAGGCGGGCGCTCCGTTCGCGCGCAAGCCGCCCACCGCGACGCCCGAGCTGCAATTGCAGCTTCGAGGGAGGTGATGCGCGATGAAGGCGGAAGGGTACGTTCGTCCGGCATCGCTCGCCGAGGCTGCGGCTGCCCGCGCTGAGGGCGGAATCATCATCGCCGGCGGCACCGACGTCATGGTCAAGGGCCGCGCGCGCGGCGTCTACGCAGGCAGGACGCTTGTCGATGTGTCGAAGCTCGAGGAGCTGCGGCAGGTGCGCGAGCGGGACGGCGCGGTGGAGATCGGCGCCGCCTGCACGCTTGCCGAGCTGTGCGAGCACCCGCTCATCGCCGGGAAGCTTCCGCTGCTCGCGGACGCCTGCGCGCACGTGGGCGGCGTCCAGATCCGCAACCGTGCGACCATCGGCGGCAACGTCGTGAACGCGTGCCCCGCCTCCGACGTCATCCCCGCGCTCATGGTGCTCGGCGCCCGCGTGCGCACGACCGCGCGCGAGCTGCCGCTGGACGCGCTCTTCCGCGCCTGTCCCGCGTGCCTCAGGCACGAGGGCATGCTTGTGCGCACCTGCTATTTCCCGGACGCGGCTGCCAAGAAGACCGTGCTCGAATCCGATGAGCTCGTGGTCTCGCTCATCGTGCCCGTGCCGCCCGAGGGTGCGCGCTGGCTCTTCCACAAGCTCACGCGCACGCAGGGCATCGGCCTCGCGCGCCTCAACATCGCCCTCCTGAATCCTGTCAAAGGGACAGGTTATTTGACAGAAAATCCTGTCAAAGGGACAGGTTATTTGACAGAAAAGCCGATTAACGAGATCGCCGCGAGCGTGGGCGGGCTGTTCCCGAAGCCGTGCGTGCTGCACGTCTCGTCGCCCGAGGACGCGAGGGCCCAGCTCGCCGAGAAGATCGCCGCCGAGTGCGCCGCGCTCGTCGACTACGACTACAAATCCCGCGTGGCGCCGGCGCTGCTCGCCGACGCCGTCGCAGCCCTGTTGGCAGGGGAGACACTCGAGAGGAAGAGGCGCGCATGATTGCGATCAAGGCAGCTTGGGTCATCGTCTCGGCCGACGACGTGCGCGAGCGCGCGGCCGTCCTCATCGACGGATCGCGCGTGGCGGACGTGGTGCCGTGGGAGCAGATCCCCGCGGGCAGCACGGTCGTCGACCGCAGCCGCGCCATCGTCCACCCCGGCTTCGTGAACGCCCACGAGCACCAGTACGGCCTGCTCAGCCACGGCATCCCGCAGGTGGGTGAGGTCGTCGACTTCGACTCGTTCCTGCGCGCGTACTGGTGGCCCGCCATCGAGGACCGCATCCGCAAGGAGCAGGTCCTCATCACGAGCCGCGCGTCGATGGCGGAGATGATCCACAGCGGCATCACGGCGTTCTGCGACTGCCTCGAGGGGCCGCTCACCGAGGGCGACACCCTCATCGCGCAAGGCGAGGCCATCGAGGCCGCCGGCATGCGCGCGATCGTCTCGCTTGAGAGCTCCGAGCGCGTGGACGAGGCCAACGGCGCGGCGTGCCTGCGCCAGAACGCCGAGGCCGTTGACCACTTCGCGGCGCGCGGCGGGCTCGTGCGCGGCGCCATCTGCACGCACACCACCTTCACTTGCCCCGAGCGCATGATCGCACGCGCTGCCGAGCTCGCTGCCGAGCGCGGCGCCATCCTGCAGTTCCACCTGTCCGAGAGCAAGTACGAGGGCGAATGGACCGCGGCGCACCTGGGCCGCACGCCTGTCTCGATCTACGAGAGCGCCGGCGCGCTCGGTCCTAACACGCTCGCGGCGCAGGTCGTCAAGACCACGCCCGCGGAGCTCGAGGTGCTGCTCGCGCACGGCGTGAAGACGGCGCACCTGCCCATCTCCAACTGCGAGGTGGGCGGCGGCGTGGCGCCCGTGCCGCGCATGCTCGAGATGGGCTTCCGCACGGCGCTCGGCACCGACGGCTACATCAACGACTTCTACCAGGTCATGCGCGCGGCGTGCCTCATCCACAAGGCGTGGGCCGAGAACACCGTGGTCATGCCCGCGCGCGAGGTGTTCCGCATGGCGACGGCCAACGGCGCCGAGGCCCTGCACCTCTCCGACGTGGGCACGCTCGAGCCGGGCATGCAGGCCGACCTCGTGGTGTACGAGGACGCGCAGTTCACGCCCGTGGAGCGCCACAACATCTTCGACCAGCTGGTCATCTTCGGCAACAGCAACAACGTGCGCGACGTCTACGTGGCGGGCCGCGCGATCCTGGAGGACGACATCCTCACGACCATCGACGAGGAGCGCGCGTTCGCGGAGCTGCGCGCGTGCGCCGACGCGTTCTGGAAGGGCATGGTGGCGTAGATGAAGACCACGTTCCTCGGCCACGAGCTGCAGTCGCCCATCATCGTGGGGTCGAGCCCCGCGAGCTTCGGCGCCGACGCGATGATCCGCTGCCACGAGGCGGGCGCCGGCGCGGTGGTGTGCAAGACCATCAACCGCAACGCCGCCGAGAACCCCGACCTGCACATGGTGGTCGCCGGGCGCGAGACGCTCATGAACTGCGAGAAGTGGACCGACTTCCCGATGGAGCGCTGGCTCGACGACGAGATGCCGCGCGCCGTCGCGGCGGGCGTGACGTGCATCGCGAGCGTGGGCCACGGCATCGAGGACTCGCGCCTCTGCGTGGAGCGGCTCGAGGAGATCGGCGTCATGGCCATCGAGCTCGTGAGCTACACCGACGACACGGTGCTGCCGATGCTCGAGGACACCAAGCGGCGCGTGGACATTCCCGTGATCGTGAAGCTCTCGCCCAACAGCGCGGACCTCATGGGGCACGCGCGGCGCTGCGTCGACGCGGGCGCCGACGCGCTCACTGCCTGCGATTCCATCGGTCCGGCGATGCGGATCGACATCGAGACGGGCAAGCCCTTCATGGGCGGCGCGGACGGTTGCGGCTGGCTCACGGGCGCCGCCATCTTCCCGTTCACCGTGGCGCGTATCGCGGCGCTGCGGCAGGCGCTGCCCGAGGTCCCGATCATCGGCCTCGGCGGCATCACGGCCTGGCAGGACGGCATCGAGTTCGTGCAGGCGGGCGCCGACGCGATGGGGCTCGCGAGCGCGGCGATCCTCCATGGGCCCGGCTTCATCACCCGCATGAACGCGCGGGTGGATGCGTGGTGCGCCGAGCATGACGTGACGGACCTCGCGCAGATCCGCGGATGCGTGCTGGAGCACCTGCCGGTTGTGCAGGAGGACGGCTACGAGATGTGCTTCGACTTCGGGAAGTGCCGTCACTGCAATGCCTGCGTCACGGCGTGCGCCTACGCGGCGCGCAGCTTCGACGAGGGCGGATTCGCACAGGTGGACGAGGCGCTCTGCCGCCACTGCGGCCTCTGCGTATCGGTCTGCTCCTTCGGCGCCCTCAACCTGTCAAAGGGACAGGTTATTTGACAGAACACGCACAGAAACCTGTCAAAGGGACAGGTTATTTGACAGAAACCTGTCAAAGGGACAGGTTATTTGACAGAACACGCACAGGGGGACAGGTTGCCTGACGGGTCCCTGCTGCCCCTATCGTCCATCTCGAGAGGTCAGCCGAGCGCCACGTCGAGCGCCATCATGACGGTGAACCCGAACGCGAACATGAGCACCGGCAGGTGCGAGTGCTCGCCCTCCGCCATCTGGGGCACCAGCTCCTCCACCACCACGTACATCATGGCGCCGGCGGCGAAGCTCAGCAGATAGGGCATCCACGGGACCAGCTGCCGGGCGAACGCGATGGTCAGCAGCGCCGCCAGCGGTTCGACTATGCCGGAAGCGGTGCCTTTGGCGAACGCCTGCATCCTGCTCGACCCTTCGGCGCGGAGCGGGAGCGAGATGATGGCGCCCTCGGGGAAGTTCTGGATGGCGATGCCCAGTGCCAGCGTCGCGGCTCCCGCCAGCGTGACGGCGGATTCCCCGGCGAGCCAGCCGGCGAACACGACGCCCACGGCCATGCCCTCGGGGATGTTGTGGAGCGTGACGGCGAGCACCATGAGGGTGGTGCGCGCCAGGTCGGTGCGGGGTCCCTCCGCCTCGTCCCCGCCCAAGTGCAGATGGGGGATGGCGCGGTCGAGCGCGAGGATGAACAGCGTGCCCGCCCAGAACCCGACGAACGCGGGCATCCACGCCATGCGGCCCAGCATCTCCGAGCCGTCGAGGGCGGGCTGCAGCAGGCTCCAGATCGAGGCGGCGACCATGACGCCCGCGGCGAAGCCCGCGAGCGAGCGCTCCAGCAGCGCGGAGATGCTGCCGCGCATGACGAACACGCAGGCAGCTCCCAGCGTGGTGCCCAGGAACGGCACGAGCAGGCCCATGATTGCCTCGGCGGGCATCTGCGTCCTCTCTTACCGTGCGAACTCCACGCGCACGATGCTCATGTGCACGAGGCTGTCCGAAAGCTTCGTCAGCAGCGCGTTGAGCAGGCCGTATCGCCTGCCCAGCGGCCGATAGCCGTTCATGTAGCTCTTCGCGGTCACGCCGGCGAAGCGGTCGCTCCACGGCCCGAGCTCGCGCGCGGCGTCGTCCGTGCAGAAGTATGCGCCGATGTCCGCCATGCCGGTCTGGTCGAGGACGGTCTTCGCCATGAGCTTGAGGCCGAGGCGGTTGACCGTATCGAACGCCACCGCGCCTCCGGGGAAGCGCTCCGCCATGGCGCGGAGCAGCCTGCGGATCTGCTCAGTGGTGAAGTAGTAGAACACGCCGGCCGCCACGAAGACCGCCCCATGGCTGCCGTCGATCTCGTCGAACCACGAGACGTCGTTGAGGTCGCAGGGCAGGTTGCGCTCGCGCTCGCCCGCGGGCATGAGCTGGTCGCGCACGGCGATGACATCGGGGAAGTCGAGGTTGTAGCCGCGTGCCAGGCCGTTGTCCACGCGCGAGAACACGTCGAGGAGCCCGGCGCCCATGTTGACGACGGCGGCCTGCGGATGCTCGGCGAGATAGGCGTGCGCCTCCTCGCAGAGGTCGTATTCGCGCTGCGCCACCTCGAGCGCGCCGAACTGCCCGAACCTGGTGTCCATGAGGCGCTTCTGGTCGCTGAAGTCGTAGTCCACGCGGTCGACGATCGCACCCGTGTCCACGCCGTCGTAGAGCTCCGGATGTATTTGTGCGAGCACGTGGCGGGCGTAGAGGGGGATGACGAGCGTCTCCTGCACCGAGCCCTTCTCGATGGCGATTCTGTCCATGATGGTCCCTTCCGCGCGGAGCTTGCTGTTTGTCCGTAAAGTAAGATATAGCTAACTAATGTTGAACGCAAGTTCTGCGCAGGGGGACAGGTTGTTCGTTCCCTTTCGGCACAGGGGGACGGGTTTCAAACCCGTCCCCCTGTGCCGAAAGGGAACGAACAACCTGTCCCCCTGCGCGTTACGAGATGACCGAGGTCTCCAGCCACCTGCCGCGGCGGGTGCGCACGAGGAAGACGATGCCGCGGACGATGAGCTCCGTCGCCATGCCCAGCCAGATGCCCGCGAGGCCGATGCGCGGCGCGAGGAACCACGCCATCGGCAGCCTGATGATCCACACGGTCACGAGGCCGATGACGCTCGGGATGAACGTGTCGCCGACGCCGCGGAAGATGCCCACGCCCACGATCGACGCCGCGTAGAGCGGCTCGGCGAACGCCTCGATGCGCAGCGCGGTCACACCCAGCGCCCGCACGGTCTCGTCGGGGGTGAGCAGCGCCATGATGGCGGGGGCGAAGATGAACAGCAGCACGCCCATCACGCCCATGAGCACCATGCCCAGCACCAGCGACGCATCGGAGAAGCGCTTGGCGATGTCCTTGCGATCCGCGCCGACCGCCTGCCCCACCAGCGTGGTCGCGGCGGCGGCGATGCCGAACCCAGGCATGTAGCAGACCCCTTCGGCGGTGATGGAGAGCGAATGCGCGGCGAGCGCGTTGGTCCCGAGCGGCGAGACGAACACTGTGAGCACGACCAGCGCGAAGTTCATCGCGATGCGCTCGAGGAACATCGGCGCGGCGATCTTGGTGGCTCCCTGCAGGCACGTGCGCCTCAGGCGCCAGCTGCCGCCCAGCTTGAGGGCGAGGATGGGCGAGCGCACGAGCAGCGCCAGCCCCATGCCGAGGGTGGCGCACGTATCGGCGAGCACGGTTCCGAGCGCGGCGCCCGGTACCCCGAGGCCCGCGCCGGGGATGTGGATGGCGAGGCTGCCGAGCGAAAAATCGATGCCCGGGAAGATGAGCAGCGCGTTGAAGACCACGTCGAGGACGCACGCCGCGATCGTGAGCCGGCTCGGCGTCTTCATGTCGCCCGAGCACTGCAGGCCGCCCGCGAAGACGCGGTTCAGCGCCCAGAGCGGCATCGTGATGGAGAACCAGAAGAAGTAGTCGCGCGCGCCGGCCCATGTCTCGGGTGCGCCGCCCAGCCAGTGGGGGAGCGGCTCCGCGATTGCCAGTCCGATGGTCATCATGGCCACGCCGAAGAGCAGCGAGACGATCATCGACTGCCGGAGCACGCCGCGCGCCTCATCGTGGCGCCCCGCGCCGACGAGCTGCGCGATCTGGACGTTGAAGCCCATGGAGACGCAGAAGCACATGCCGCTCATGAGCCAGACGCTCGTGTTGACGAGACCCACCGAGGCCGACGCCACCGGCCCGAGGCTGCCCACCATGCCCGCGTCGATGTAGCTGATTACCTGGACGCTGATCTCGGAGAGGATCATGGGGATGCTCATCAGGATGACGGTGCGGACGAGCTCGCCGCGCGCTGGCGTGTATCCCGCGCGAAGCCTATCGATGTCCAGCTCGCCCACTGCCATGCGTGCACCCCTGCTGCTCAAGCGATTCCCCAAGAGATGGTACGTCTACGGGCCGCCCGTAGATAGAGGGCGGAATGCGCCGCGCCTCTCAGCTGCGCGTGAACGTGCCTCCGATGCCCCAGCTCCAGGTTCCGCCGACGCCCGCGCTGGTGGCGCCGAGCTCGAAGTGGAGCTTCGCGATGCCCAGGTCGAGCAGCTCGATCCCGCTCTTGACGGAGGGCAGCGTGGCTGCGATGCCGCCGGGCGTGTCGATGAAGACCCAAGGCTGGCCGTTCACCGCCGACGGCCCCTTGATGACGGCGTCGATGGCGGCGCGGACGGCTGCGGAGGCGACGTTGTAGCCTGCATAGACGTCGGTCGGCTTCTTGTCGCGCCTGCGCAGGGCGGCCCGCACGGTGCGCTGCTTGAGGGGCGTCTTGGGGGCGGGGTACCCGACGGGGACGACGGCGTGCAGCTCCTCGCCGGGCTCGAGCGACACGTGCGCGGACGCGCGGTCGTAGGTGCCGGCGACCCAGCAGGTTCCGAGGCCGAGCTGCGTCGCGAACAGGATGACCTTCTCGCCGTAGTAGCCCAGGCGGTCGCGCGACTCCTCGTCGGTTCTGGCGATGTAGGCGATATAGGTGCTGGGCTGGCCGGCGAACATCGCCTTGGCGAGCTTGAGGTCGGCGCAGCCGTTCTCGGGGCGCATGAGCACCATGCGGACGTCGCCCGCTTCGTTGCACTCCGCGATGCATGCCTCCAGCTGGTCGAGCTTCTCGGCTTCGACCGTGCGGCCGTCGTATGCCCTGCACGAGATGCGCGAATCGATCGCCTGCATGATGTCCATCTGCGTAACCCCCTTAATTATCTCTGCACTGGAACCAGCATAGCACCGCCGTGTGACAATTCTCCTCGTAGGACTTTTGTCAAGGTGACGAGCACCTTGACAAAAGTCCTACGAGGAGAATTGTCACGCCAGGATGTTGTATCGTTAGAGGGTGATACTGGGCTCGTGCGGGGTGTCGGCCCGCGCTGGAGGTACTGCCGTGGAGCAGACCGAACTGATCGTCAATGGCCAGACCTATCCCATCCTCTACGAAAAGAACTGGAACCTCCTCTACGTGCTGCGCGAGGTGCTCGGCCTGACCGGCACCAAATGCGGCTGCGGCACCAACGACTGCGGCGCGTGCCGCGTGATCGTGGACGGCGAGGCCAAGAACTCGTGCGTCCTCATGGTGCGCAACCTCGCAGGCAAGCGCATCGAGACCATCGAGGGACTCTCGCACGGCACCGAGCTGCACCCCATCCAGCAGGCGTTCATCGACGCGGGCGCCGTGCAGTGCGGCTTCTGCACGCCGGGCATGATCATGAGCGCGAAGGCGCTGCTCGATCGGTGCCCGGATCCCACGGAGGAGGAGATCCGCGCAGCTCTGGAGCCCAACCTCTGCCGCTGCACGGGATACGTGAAGATCGTCGAGGCGGTCCAGCTGGCTGCCAAGAGGATGCGCGAGGGAGAAATCCTGTCAAATAACCTGTCCCTTTGTCAGGAAGACGGGGTGATCGGCAAGCCGACGCCGGTGTTCGACGCGCGGCTCAAGGTGTCGGGCCAGCTGCAGTACGTCGACGACATGAAGCTGCCCGGCATGCTCCACGCCAAGATCCTGCTCTCCACGCACGCCCACGCCAACATCGCCTCCATCGACACGAGCGCCGCCGAGGCCCTGCCCGGCGTCCGCGCGGTCATCACATACAAGGACGCCCCCGACGTGCGCTTCAATGGCAACGGCGAGGACTGGGACATCCTCGAGAGCGAGCGCGTGCTCGACTCCCGCATGCGCTACGTGGGCGATAAGGTCGCAGCCGTCGCGGCGGACACCGATGCCATCGCCGCGGCCGCCCTCAAGCTCATCAAGGTCGAGTACGAGGACCTGCCCGCGTACTTCGATGCGGAGGAGGCCGCCGCCCCCGATGCCGTGAAGCTCCACGATTGGAACGAGAACGGCAACATATTGTGGGAGGTGGACAACACCTTCGGCGACCTCGATGCGGGCTTCTCTGCCGCCGACTTCGTGCTCGACGAGCGTTTCGAGGTGCCCGCCATCCACCATGCGGCCATGGAGACGCACGGCTGCGTCGCCTCCTTCGACGCCGATGGCAAGCTCACGGTGTGGTCGAGCTCGCAGGACGTGTTCGGCAAGCGCCGCAACCTTGCCAAGATCTTCGGCCTACCCTACGCCAAGGTGCGCGTGCTCGCGCCGGCGCTGGGCGGCGGCTTCGGCGGCAAGATCGACACCTCGACCGAACCTGTTGCCGCGCTGCTCTCGCTCAAGACCGGCCGCCCCGTGAAGTGCGTCCTCACCCGCCAGGATGACATCCAGGCGACGCCGACGCGCCATGCGGAGACGATCTACGTGCGCGCTGGCTTCAAGGACACCGGCGAGCTCACCGCGCTGGATTACACGGTCTGGATCAACGCGGGCGCGCATTCCGGCGGCACGATGAGCGTCGCCTGGGCGTCGGGCGGCAAGTTCTTCAAGCTCTTCAAGTGCCCCAACATGCGCAACCACGCCATCCCGGTCTACACCAACCGCCAGAACGCCGGAGCGATGAGGGGATTCGGTTCTCCGCAGGTGTTCTGGGTATTCTCGCAACTTATTGCCCAAGTGTCGGAGCGCACGGGCATCGACCCCACGGTGCTCTACGACCTCAACCTGCACGACCCCGATACCGTCGACCAACGCGGCGAGGACCTCGGCAACTTCCGTGCCAAGGACTGCCTCGCCCGTGCGAAGGAGCTCTTCGGGTGGGATGAGGCGGTGGCCGAGGCACGTGCCAGCCAAGCCGCTGGCGGGACCAAGCGCATCGGCGTGGGCCTCGCGGTGGCGCCGCACGGCTCGTCGATGTACGGCGTCATGCCCGATACCTGCGGCATCACCATCAAGATGAACCTCGACGGCTCGATCACGCTGTTCAGCGGTATGAGCGACATGGGCAACGGCTCCAACACCGTGCAGCGGATGATCGTTGCCGAGGTCCTCTCGATGCCGCTCGACAACATCGCGCTCGTCCATACCGACACCGAGCTCACGGGCTACGACGTGGGCATCTTCGCCAGCCGCGGCACCTACGTGGGCGGCGGTGCGGCCTACCAGTGCGCATCCAAGGTGGCAGCCGAGATCCGCTCCATCGCCTCAGGTCTGCTCGATGCCCCTGCCGACGCGCTGGAGCTCCGTGCCAACGGCGTGGGCGTCATCGGCGAGCCCGAGCGCTGGGTGACCATGGAACAGGTTGCCCAACACGCCCACAAGCTGGAGCGCGACATCATCATCGGCGGCAATTTCGGCAGCCGCGCCGTGCCCGCGAGCGCCGGCGCGCACATGGTGAAGGTGGAGGTCGACCTTGCGACGGGCGCCGTCACGCCGCTCGTCTACGCTGCCGTGCACGACGTGGGCCGCGCGCTCAACCCCATGGGGCTCGAGGGCCAGGTCCACGGCGGCATCCAGATGGGTCTGGGCTATGCGCTCTCCGAGGGCCTCTCGCTCAAGCCCGACGGCTCCGGCGCGCTCAAGAACCGCTTCCTCCGCGACTGCCATCTCTTCCGCGCGACCGACATGCCGCGCGACATCCGCGTGGAGTTCCTCGAGAGCGAGGAGCACACCGGTCCGTTCGGCGCAAAGAGTGTGGGGGAGTGCGGCGTCGTCCCCGTGGCGGGCGCCGTGGCCGCGGCCGTGGGCAATGCGCTGGGCCGCACGTTCACCAAGCTGCCGGTCGACGAGGAGGCCGTGGTATGTGCCGCACGCGAATCGTAAATGCCCGCGTCGTCACACCGCAGGGCGTCTGCTACGGCGGCGTGGTCTTCGACGAGGGCGGCATCATCGCCGTCGAGGACGCCGCCTCCGAATGCTGCGCTGCGGGTCTCGACGATGCCAGCCTGACCACGGTCGATGCGGACGGCGCATGGCTCGTTCCCGGCGGCATCGACCCGCACGTGCATTTCGGCGGCTTCGGCGACATCCCCATCGCGGACGACTTCCGCACCGGTTCGCTCGGCGCCCTCGCCGGCGGCACCACCACCGTGATGGACTTCTGCGAGCCCACCGTCGAGGAGGATGCGCGCGCCGTCATCGCGCGGCGCATGGCCGACGCGTCGGTCTCCTCCGTCGACTACGCGTTCCACTTCGTGCTGTCCGAGCAGTACCGCGACCTGCTGCGCGACCTCGCCTACATCGAGGACGAATGCGGCATCCGCGACTACAAGCTCTTCACGGTCTACGGAAACACCACGCTCTCGCTCGACGATGTGCGGGAGATCTTCATGCGCCTCGCCGACGACCCGCGCCGCACGTTCCTCATCCACGCTGAGGACGCCGACCTTGTCGCCTGCCTCGAGGACGAGCTGGGCGACAGCGCCGACATGCGGCTGCTCGCCGAGACGCGCCCCGATGCCGTGGAGTTCCGTGAGGTCGAGGCGCTGCACGGGCTGGTCGCCGAGACGGGCGTGCGCGCCTGCATCGCGCATTCGACCTGCGCCGAGACGGCTGCCCTGCTCGATGATCCGCCTGCGCGCGGCGAGTTCGAGCTCGAGACCTGCCCGCACTACCTCGCGTTCACGTCAGAGAAGCTCGCAGGGCCCGAAGGCGCCCGCTTCACGATGGTGCCGCCGCTGCGCTCGGCGGCAGACCAAGCGGCCCTGTGGGACGCGATCCTGTCCGGAGAGCTCAAGATCCTCTCGACCGACCACTGCCCCTACCATGCGCGCTACAAGGACGGCGCCACGTACCGGACCATCCCGAACGGCGTGGACGGCGTGCAGTGGCGCATGATCTACGCATTCTCGGAGGGCGTTGCGAAGCGCGGCCTCACGATGCCGCAGTTCGTGGACCTCACCTCGGCAAATGCGGCGCGCTTCTACGGCATGTGGCCGCGCAAGGGCTGCATCGCAGTGGATTCCGATGCCGATCTCGTGCTTATCGACCCCGCTGGCACCACCGTGCTCGGGATGGGGGAGAACGTATCCGCCATCGACTACAGCATCTACGAAGGCATGGAGATGTGCGGGCGCATAGCGCGCGTGTTCAAGGGCGGCAGCGAGGTGTATGATGGCGAACGCGTCTGCGCCGAACCCGGCTCAGGCCGCTTCCTCGCCCGCTGACCGCGCTTTGGGGAACCGTCCCAAAAGCGCGGAAAACCGCGAAAAAGGAACCGTCCCCAATTGCAGGTTTCCCTGAAAGAGGGTATCGATGAACTACTTCGACTGCCACTGCGACACGCTCACCCTGATGGACCCCGCGCGCGACACGCTGTACTCGAACAGCCTCTTCATCGACCTCAAGCGCGTCTCCGCCTTCGCGGACCGCTACACGCAGATCTACGCGATCTTCGACGACGTGGCCGAGTCGCCCGAGGGCAGCCGCGATGCGCGCTTCGAGCAGCTCTACGACCAGGCGCGCGCCTATCTCGCAGCGCAGGAAGACCGCATCGCGCTCGTGACCAGCGCAGCCGAGATGCACGCGGCCCACGCAGAGGGCAGGGCGGCGGCGTTCCTCTCCATCGAGGACGTCTCCGTGATGGGAAGCCACGTCGAGGAGCTCTACGACCGCGGCTTCCGCTTCTGCATGCTCGCGTGGAACCACGACAACGTCTACGCCTGCGGGGCCGACTTCGACCAGCGTCGCGGCATCACCCAGCGCGGCCGCGACCTCGTGCGCGAGCTGCTCGCGCAGGGCGTTGTGATGGACATCAGCCACCTCTCTGACGCCGGCGCGGAGGATCTCTTCTCCATGACCGACGCGCCCATCATGGCGTCGCACTCCGACGTGCGCGCCGTCTGCAACATGGCCCGCAACCTCGAGCGCTGGCAGATCGACGAGCTCATCCGCCGCCGCGGCCTCATCGGTCTCAACTTCTACCGCTACTTCATCGGCGGGGACTACACGCTCGACGCGCTGCTGCGTCATGCCGACGCCATCCTCGAGGCGGGCGGCGAGGACGTGCTCGCGCTCGGCGGCGATATCGACGGCTGCTACGGCGACCATCCCGTGGGGTTCGAGGGCATCCAGTCCATGCCGGATGTGCGTGCGGCATTCGTCTCGGCCTTCGGCGAGGAGCTCGCCGAGAAGATCTTCTACGCCAATGCCGAGGCCTTCATCGACCGTGTGCTCTAAATGTGCTGGCTGAGACAATTGAGCCAACAAACAGGTATTTGGACTAAACTGACAGTGGAAACGAGCAGATCGACTGTCGACTAAGAGATGCGAACAATGTCTGATTTCGTTCTGAGCTGCTGCTCCACCTGCGATATGAGCGAGGAGTGGCACGAGCGTCGCAACGTGCTGTGCGTCTATTTCAACTACGAGCTCGCGGGCGAGCCCTGCAAGGATGACTACGGCCGCACCCACGCACCTGCTGACCTCTACGCCCGCATGCTTGCGGGCGCCGAGGCCAAGACCAGCCAGGTGAGCGCGGGCGAGTACATGGACGCGTGGCGCCCCGTGCTCCAGGCGGGTAAGGACGTCCTGCACGTCACGCTGTCGTCGGGCATCTCGGGCACCTACACCTCGGCGTGCGTCGCGCGCGACGGGCTGGCCGCGGAGTTCCCCGAGCGCACCGTCATCGTGGTGGACTCGCTTGCGGCGTCCTCCGGGTACGGTCTTCTGGTCGACCGTCTGGCCGACCTGCGCGACGAGGGCATGGGCATCCGCGACGTCGCCGCCTGGGCCGAGGAGCACAAGCTCGAGGTGCAGCACTGGTTCTTCTCGTCCGACCTCACGTTCTTCATCCGCGGCGGGCGCATCTCCAAGGCCGCGGGCCTGCTGGGCGGGCTGCTCAGCATCTGCCCCGTCATGGACGTGGAACCGGATGGCTCGCTTGCCGTGAAGGAGAAGATCCGAACCAAGCACAAGGCAACCGACCGCGTGGTCGACCTCATGCGGTCGCTCGTCCGAGACGGGATGGCCTACGACGGCAAGGTGTTCATCTCCAACTCCGAGTGCCTGTCCGATGCACAGACTGTGGGCGGCAAGATTGAGAGCCTGTTCGACAAGATGGACGGCTCCGTGGAGTATTTCCCCATCGGTGCGACCATCGGCACGCACACCGGACCTGGAACCGTCGCACTGTTCTACTGGGGCGCGCGCCGCGCATAGCCGCTCTTTGGGGCACCCTGGCTTATCACGCGGTTTTCTACGTCCAAGTGGCGTTTTTCCGGACTTGTCGGCGCTTTTTCGGTATCGAGAATTGCGGGGTCTATAGTTTCGAGCCTCTGACCTGCGCAAACAGAGGGCAGCTATTCTCCCTATGGATACTCGGGACGCAAAAACCGCCGACAAGTCCCGAAAAACGCCACTCGGACGTCGTTTTCCGCGCGAACCGTTGCTCAGCTGCACACGGCGTGATGCTCGTCTGTATGGTCGCTCGCCGAGAATCGCCGCCTCTCTGGTGCCGCGGTCAGTCCGACCGCGTATCGTAGGAACTGGTTCCAAGACGTATGACCTGTCCCTCCGTCGGGTTGGGAGAGCATCATGGCGAAGCACATGGCACCGTAGCCGAAGAAGAAGCGCACATCTCCGATCAAGACGATTCTCAAGCTGGTCCTCGCGGTGCTGCTGGTCGCCGTGGCCACGGTCGGTGCCTACGTCGCCTACCTCTCGATCACCTACTACCGCATCGACGACGGCGTGGCGCTCGAGGTTACGGGTCCGGCAACCGCCGAGGCGCCCCAGGTCGAGGTCGGACAGCCCTACACCGCAGCGACCTACAACATCGGTTTCGGCGCGTACGTCCCCGAGTTCTCGTTCTTCATGGAGACCGGCGTCATGGCCGATGGCACCGAGACGCGCGGCGCGTCCGGCACGGCCGCGAGCGAGGACATCGTGCGCTATTCGACGGACGGCGTGATCGCGACGCTCCGACAGCTCGACCCCAACTTCATCATCGCGCAGGAGGTCGACGTCGACTCCACGCGCAGCTACCACGTCGACCAGAGCGCCTCCCTCATGGGCGCATTCCCCGCGTACCAGGCGGTCTTCGCGTCCAACTTCTACAGCGGCTTCCTCGCGTACCCGTTCCATGACATGCACGGAAGCGTGCAGAGCGGCCTGCTCACGCTCTCGAGCGTGCAGATCACCTCGGCGATGCGCCGCAGCTATCCCATCGACGAGAGCTTCCCGAGGAGGTTCTTCGACCTCGACCGCTGTTTCTCGGTGGCGCGTATCCCCACGTCCGACGGCCACGAGCTCGTGCTCGTGAACACCCGCATGAGCGCCTACGACGAGGGTGGCGTCTACCGCGCCCAGCAGCTCGACCTCATGCTCGGGTTCCTCTCGGCCGAGCGCGCCGCGGGCAACTACGTCATCGCGGGCGGCGACTGGAACCACGCGCTCGCGGGTTCACGCGAGCTCTATCCGAGCGCCGCCGCCGCACCCGACTGGGTCGCGACCTTCGACGACGACCTTGTGCCCGAGGGCTTCTCGGTCGTGCGCGCGGAGAACCTCGAGGACGTCGCGACGTGCCGCGGCTCCGACATGCCCTATGAGCAGGGCGTCTCGTACGAGGTCACGGTCGACGGCTTCATCGTGTCGGACAACGTGTCCGCGACCGCGGTGAACATCGACGCGGGCTTCGCGTACAGCGACCACAACCCGGTGCTGCTCACCTTCGAGCTGATCGGCTGATTGACACGCCTTCCTTCAGCTTGGGGCGGACCTGCAATTGGGGACGGTTCCTTTTTGCAGGAATTCCTGCAAAAAGGAACCGTCCCCAATTGCAGGTCCGCCCCAAGCTGAAGGAAGCTGAAAAGGAACGGAGCCTGATTCTGCGATCAGTCCTTGTCGAGCAGGTCGTCAATGGCATCCTTGGCCTTCTTGCCGATGCCCTCGGCAACCGCGCGCAGCTCGTCAGTCTCGACCTTGCCGTCGGCGTCGGCATCGAAGCCCTCCTTCACCGCACCGGCAGCCTCCTTGATGGCCTCGCCGGTCTCGATGAAGCGCCCCTTGATGGCGTCGAACACCTCGCTTGCCTCGACAGTGCCATCTCCGTCGGCGTCGATTGCTGCCTTGCCCTTGCCGATGAGATCCTCGGCAGCCTGCTTGATGTTGTCGAAATCCATGGTATGCCCTCCTGATCAGCTGGATGAAACACCGGAATGGTTCCAGTATACGGCATCGTATGCGGCTGGACGGCCCGTCTACCAGCGGGCGAGCCAGGGACGTCCGGCGACCGCCTGGACGGCGGCGCTGCGTGCGGCGAGCAGGTCGCCCAGCGACTTGATGCCCACGCGCACGTCGAGCCTGAAGCCGAAGGTGCCGTAGCCCATCTGGACGAGAAGGACACCCAGCTCGGGATCGATGTAGTCCGCGCAGGCCTTCTCGACGGATTCGCGCACGTCGCGCTCGACCTCTGCCATGTCGACCTCGGGATGGATGTCGAGCGTGATGACGAAGGAGTAGGCGGAGAGCGGCGAGAGCTTGCGCATCGTGTTGGCGCCGAGCACCGAGTTGGGGATCACGATGGTGTCGCCGATGATCGAGCGGATGGTGGTGGCGCGCCAGGTGATGTCGACTACGACGCCCTGGTAGCCGCCCACCTCGATCCAATCGCCCACCTCGAAGACGTGCATGAACATGAGCGTGAGGCCGGCGAGGACGTTGGCGATGGTGTCCTGCATGCCGAGCGTGACGGCGATGGATGCCACGCCCAGCGCGGCGACGAAGCCGGTGGGCGCCACGCCGAAGACCGGCTGGAGCACCGAGAGCAGCGCGAGGAACCAGATGAGGCCGCGCGCGATGTTGATGAAGATCGAGCCCTTGGGGACGTTGCCCTTCTCGAAGATGCGCTTGATGGTCCTGGTGGCGATGGTCTGCAGGATGACCGCGATGACGATCGCGGTAACAAGGATCATCGCCTTTTTGAAGATGTCGTTCTCGAGAATGGGCATGCGAGGACCTTTCGCCAGATGCGGGCTCCTTCCATGGTAGCGTACCTTGCGCTTGCACCAGCTGGACTATAATCGCGTGCGGACATGTCTGCTTGGGAGAGGGAATCGCTTGAAGGGTTCGTTGGCGAAGAGGGCGCTCATCGTCGTGGTCGTGCTCGCGGTGCTGCTCGCGGGCGCGATCGCATGGTGGATGAGCGGGACATACTTCGCAGACGCTGCCGCCAGCGCCGCGGTTGCCGATGAGGATGGCACGGCCGATGGCGTGACCGTGCGGGAGCTATCCGACGGCAGCATCGCCTTCACGGCTGATGACCCCGTCGCTGGCATGGTCTTCTATCCCGGGGCGAGGGTGCAGCCCGAGGCGTACGCGCCGCTGCTCACCCGGCTTGCACGCGCGGGCGTGACCTGCGTGCTCGTAAGGCCTCCGCTCGACTTCGCCCTGCTCGACATCGACGCTGCGGACGGCGTGCGCGAGCAGTTCCCCGAGATCGGCACGTGGTTGCTCGGCGGGCATTCGCTGGGCGGTGTCGCGGCGTGCGAGTACCTGGCGCAGCATGCAGCGGACTTCGACGGCGTGGTGCTGCTCGCCTCGTACCCCAACTCCGACCTCACGGATTACGAGGGCTTCTCGCTGCAGCTCGTGGGTTCGGAGGATGGCGTCGTCAACCGCGCTTCCTATGACGGGGCGCGCCCGAGCCTTCCCGATGACGCGCATGAGTTGGTCATCGAGGGCGGCAACCACGCGCAGTTCGGCAATTACGGCAAGCAGGCAGGCGACGGCACCGCCTCCATCACAGGCGCGCAGCAGCAGGAGCAGACGGTCGAGGCCGTCCTCGATCTGCTCGACGCAGCGTAGCGGCTGACGCTTACTTCCGGCTGGGGAGAAGCTCGCTGGCTGCCATCGCGCCGAGCACCATGGCGGCGCCCACCCATCCGAGCGGCGTGAGCGTCTCGCTGAACACGAGCACCGAGATGGAGAGCGCGACGATCGGGTCGATGTACTCGAGGATCGCCACGGTGGTTGCGGAGAGGTGCCCGAGCGCGTCGAACCACAGGCCGAACGCGATGCCCGTGTGGACGATGCCCACTACGGCGAGCAGAACGAGCTCGCGCACGCCCATGCCGTCGAATCTGAAGGCGCCGGTCGCCAGCACGTAGGGCACGAGCACGATACCCGCCACGAAGAGCTGCACGATGGTCTTGGTGTAGGGTTCGACCTCCGCGAGCTTGCGGTTCATGATGATCGTCGCGGCGAAGAACGCGGCCGAGACGAGCCCGAGCCCCACACCCTCCAGGGTGATGCCCACCGCAGCTCCCGGTTCGAGGATGCCCGAGACCAGCACCATGCCGGCGACCGCCGTGGCGAGGCAGATCCCCTTGGTCCGGGTGAGGCGCTCTCCCAGCACGAACGGCGAGACGAGCATCACGTAGACGGGCGCCATCTCGTAGGCGAGCTCGGCGGATGCCAGCGTGGTGCGCTCGTAGGCCATGAAGAGGAAGACCCAGTTGAGCGTGACCGCGACGCCTGAAGCGAATAGCAGGATGCGGGTGGAGCGGTCCTCGGGCAGCTGCAGGCGACCTCCGCGGAGGCGCAGGATCAGCACGAGGAACACTGCGCCCATGAGGCCGCGCGCGAGGGCGATCATCGTAGGCTGGAGCGGGATGAGGCGGATGAAGAGGCCGAGGGTGCCGAAGACGAGCAGCGACGCGACAAGCTCTATGGTCGCGCGTGTGCGCCGATCTTTCATGGCACCTCCTCTCGTCATCTTTCGACAGCGCCACGCATTATACCCTGCGTTCGGGAAGCGCCTCCGGGTTCAAGCGCGACAATGCATGGTATAACAGCTATATCGCACAAACCCCGTCAAGGGAGGAACCACATGGGCCTTTGGAACACGCTCGCCGACCTCAAGAAGCTCCACTGGGTCGACCTCACGCATCCGCTGAACAACGAGAGCCCCTTCTGGAGCGGCATCCCCGAGGGCTCCGTCGAGCTCTGCAAGACGGTCTTCGACTACGAAAACGAGATGCTGTGCTGCCGCATCCACACGTTCAAGTTCCCGGGCCAGTTCGGCACCCACATCGACTTCCCGAACCACTTCATCGAGGGCGGCCCCGGCCCCGAGATCTTCTCCGTGGCCGACCATGTGCTGCCGCTCGTGGTGATCGACATCCGCGACAAGGTGGCCGAGAACCCGGAGTACGCGATCACGCTCGACGACATCGCGGCGTTCGAGGCTGCCAACGGCACCATCCCCGCGGGCTCCTTCGTGGCGCTCTGCACGGGATGGGGCCATCGCTGGCCGAGCAACGACGCCCTCAACAACTTCGACGAGGAGGGCGGCGAGCACGCACCCGGTTGGAGCCTGCCCGTGGTGCGCTTCCTCATCGACGAGCGCGACGTTGCCGCCATCGGCCATGAGACCTTCGACACCGACGCCTCGCCCGAGGCCGTCAAGGAGGAGGACCTCGCGTGCGAGCGCGCCATCCTCGCCGCGAACCGCTTCCAGATCGAGCTCATGGACAACCTCGACCAGCTGCCCGCCACCGGCGCGGTCATCTTCATCGCGTACCCGCGCATCGAGGGTGCCACCGGCCTGCCCGTGCGCGCATGGGCGGTCTTCGAGTAACCGACGAAGCGACAGGTCATTCGTCTTCTTTTGAAAAGCGGGGCGATTGCTCGTCCCGCTTTTCTGTCAAATAACCTGTCCCTTTGACAGGTTTATGCGAGCAGGGCCTCGAGGACGGCGTAGTAGCAGTCGGCTACCTTCGTGAGCTCGGAGATCTCGATGTACTCGTCCACGGTGTGGGCGAGATCCTCGCGCGAGGGGCCGAGGCCGATGGTTTTGATGCCCGCCTCGCCCGCGTAGTGGCTGCCGTTGGTGCAGAAGTTGTACTGCGTGATCTTAGGCGAGAAGCCCTTCTCCTCGAGCTTGGCCTTGATGGCGCAGATCCAGTCGGCATCGGCACCGAAGAGCCACCCGGGGAAGAAGCGTTCGGCGGCGATGCGCTCGCCGGTGTAGCAGACGTCCTCCGCTTCGGTGAAGTGCGCGTTCACTTGGAGCTCGTCGTCTCTCGCGACGAGGTCGGCGAGCGCGGACTGCACGGATGCGAGCACGCTCTCGGGTGTCTCGCCCACGAGCAGGCGCCGGTCGTAGGTGGCCGAGCAGAATTCGGGCACCACCGAGGCGCCGGGGTAGGGCTCGCTCTTGATGTCGACGAGCTCGAGGATGCCGCGGCCCAGAACAGGGTGCTCGCCGGGCGAGATCCTGCGCACGGCGTCGATCACGCCGCACATCTTGTAGACGGCGTTCACACCCTTCTCGGGGTTGGCGGAATGCGCGGGCACGCCGCGGGTCTCGATCTTGATCTCCGCGCGGCCTCGCTGGCCCACCTTGAGGTTGCAGAGCGATGACTCGCCGATGATGACGTAGTCGGGCTTGCAGATCTCGCTCACGCTGCGCGAGGCGACGCCCTCGAAGCACTCCTCCTGCACGACACCCGCCACGCAGATCCTGCCGGCGAAGTCGCGGTTGCGGTCGGCTGCGAACCAGGCGACGGCCTTGGTGAACGCTGCGTCGGCGCCCTTCATGTCGGAGGTGCCGCGGCCGTAGATGCGTCCGTCGGCGATGTGCGCCTCGAACGGGGGATAGGTCCACTTCTCCGCGTTCTCGGCGGGCACCGTGTCGATGTGGCCGTCGAACAGGACGGTGGGTCCGGGGCGGTTGCCCTCGATGGTGCCGATGACGCTGCCGTACCTGTCGACAATGACGTCGTCGTAGCCGAGCGCGCGCATCTCGTCGGCGAGCGCGGAGGCGGCGTCCTGCTCCTGCCCGGAGTAGCTCTTGGTCCGCACGAGGCGCTGGCAGAACTCCACCAGCTCGGCTGCGCGTGTCTCGTCCATGGGACTCCTTCCCTCGGGTGTTCCGCACGTTCATCATATCCGTTCGCGGTATGCTTGTTCCGTGTCGAGCACAGCGAACGGAAGGTCGCACCTTGAAGCTCTTCCCCTCGATAAACCCCGTGATCGCGGGTGATGCGGGTCGTATCTTCGGTCCCGGGCCGGCGGAGCTCCTCGAGCGCACGCGCGCGACGGGCAGCCTCCACGCCGCTGCCTCCGAGATGGGCATGGCCTACAGCAAGGCCACCCGCATCATCCGCACGGCAGAGGACGGGCTGGGCCATGCGCTGCTCGAGCGCAAGCGCGGCGGCACGGCGGGCGGCGGATCGGCGCTCACGTACGAAGCGGAGCTGCTGCTGGCGCGCTACGACGCGTGGCGGACCGAGGCGTCTGCGGCGGCGAACGCCCTCTATGAGCAGCGCTTCGCGAGGCTGGGCTGCGTGGTCATGGCGAGCGGTGAGTCGAGGCGCTTCGGGTCGAACAAGCTGCTCGCGCCGTTCGCAGGCTCCACGGTGCTCGAGCACACGCTCGCGGCGCTTCCTTCCGACCTGCTCGACGTGCGCGTGGTCACGAGGAACCCAGAGGTCGCCGAACTCGCGGAGAGCTGCGGGGCGACCGCCGTGCTCCACGACGGCCTGTTCCAGAGCGAAACCGTCCGCGCGGGACTCGCCGCCATAGGCGATGCACCCGCCTGCATGTTCGTGCCCGGCGACCAGCCGCTCCTCTCGGAGGCGAGCGTGCGTGCGCTCGTGCTTACAGCGGCAGAGAACCCCGATGCGATTATCCGCCTCGCCCATGACGGTGCGCCCGGCTCGCCCGTCATCTGGCCTATGAGCTGCTTCGATGCGCTCGCTGCGCTCAAAGGAGACGTCGGCGGCTCTGAGCTCCTGCGCACACGGCCCGACTTCGCCTCCCGCATCATCCTGGTCGAAGCGGCGCGCGCCTGCGAGCTTCTCGATATCGACACCCCCGAGCAGCTGGAAGAGCTCGAACGTTACGTCTTGAGGAGGACGCCATGAACAACCGCGCCATCGCAACCGCCAACGCTCCTGCGGCCATTGGGCCCTACAGCCAGGGAGTCAAGGCGGAGGGCGTCTCGATCAATGTGAGCGGCCAGCTTGGCCTCGTTCCCGCAACGGGCGAGTTCGCGGGCGACGATATCCGAAGCCAGACCCGCCAGAGCCTTTCCAACATCAAGGCCATCCTCGAGGCGGCAGGCGCCACGATGGCCGACGTTGTCGAGACAACCGTGCTGCTCACCGACATCGCCGAGTTCGGCGCCATGAACGAGGTGTATGCGGAGTTCTTCGAGGCGCCCTATCCCGCGCGCGCCGCGTTCCAGGTGGTCGCGCTGCCCAAGGGCGGCAAGGTCGAGATCAAGGCCCTCGCCCGCCTCTAGCGGAGAAATCCTGTCAAATAACCTGTCCCTTTGACAGAAAACCTGTCAAAGGGACAGGTTATTTGACAGAAAAACCCGCAGAAAAACCCGCAGGTCAGAGGCCTGCGGGTCTGCTATCAGCGCTCTTTCTTCTCGCGGCGCTCGCGCATCTCGGACTTCAGCCGGTAGAGCAGCGGGGGCCCGAGGTAGACGATGGCGGCGCATGCCGCTGCTGCGAGAAGGGCGACGCTCCAGTTGAGTGAGAAGGGCTGGCCCGTGGCGCGCGACCTGATGAATGCTGAGAGCGCCGCCGCTCCGATCACGACCGCGAAGACGAGCAACGACTCGAGTCTCGGGTTCAGCCTCTTGCCACCGGACATCTGCTACCTTCCTTCCATCGAACGGGCGCACCGCTCAATGATACCGCGTTCCGCGCTACGAGGCGATGTCGTCGTAGTGCAGCGTCTTGAAGCCGGCGCGCTCGATGGCCGCCTCGGCCCTGTCGCGGTCCTCGGGCTTGATCTTGAGCACGTCGATGGCGACGTCGCCGTTGGACTGGAAGCAGTAGCCGTACTCGATGTTGACCTTGGTGGTGTCGAGGGCCTCGAGGAGCTCGGCGAGGGCGCCGGGACGGTCGGGAAGCTCGACGGCCAGCACCTTGGTCTTGGTGGCGCGGAATCCGGCGTCCTCGAGCACGTCGACGGCATGGAACACGTTGTCGCAGATGATGCGGACGACGCCGTAGTCGCTCGTCTCGGCGATGGTCAGGGCGTCCATGTTGACGCCGGCATCGGCCAGGGTGCGGCAGAGCGCCGCAAGGCGTCCCTCGGAGTTCTCAAGGAACACGGTGAGCTGCATGATCATTACTTATCGTCTCCCCTCAAATCGATAACGCGCTTGGCCTTGCCCTCGGAGCGGGCGATGGTCTTGGGCTCGACGAGCTTCACGCGGATGCCCACGGAGAGCGCCGTCTTGAGCTTGGCTTGGATATCCTTCTGGAGCTGCTCGATGGCGCTGATCTGGTCGAAGTCGAAGTCGGGGTTGACCTCGGCCTTGAGCGTGACCACGTCGAGGTGGTTCTTGCGGGTGAGCTCGATCTGGTACCAGCTCGCGACCTGCGGGAACGTCTTCATGACGTCCTCGATTTGGCTCGGGAACACGTTGACGCCGCGGATGATGAGCATGTCGTCGGTGCGGCCGTGCAGGCGGTCGATGCGCTTGTGCGTGCGGCCGCAGGCGCATTCGCCGGGGATGATGCGCGTGATGTCGCGCGTGCGGTAGCGCACGACGGGCGTGGCCTCGCGGTCGATGGTGGTGAGCACGAGCTCGCCCCACTCGCCCTCGGGCAGGACCTCGCCGGTCTCGGGGTCGATGATCTCCGCGTAGAAGTGGTCCTCGGCCAGGTGCAGGCCGTTCTGCTCCATGCACTCGATGGCGACGCCCGGGCCCATGGTCTCGGTGAGGCCGTAGACGTCGAGCACCTTGTAGTCGAGCTTCTCCTCGAGCTCCGCGCGGAAGTTGTCGGAGAAGGCCTCGGCGCCGTGGATGCCCGCGCGCAGATGGAAGTCCTTCTTGGGGTCGATGCCCATGGCGATCGCGGTATCGGCGATGTGCATGGCGTAGCTGGGCGTGCAGCACAGGATGGTGGAACCCATCTCGCGCAGGACGCGGATCTGGCGCTCGGTGTTGCCTGCGCTCATGGGGATGGTGGTGCAGCCTGCCTGCTGGCAGCCGTAGTGCGCACCGAGACCGCCGGTGAACAGGCCGTAGCCGTAGCAGATGTGCGCCACGTCGTCCTCGCAGCCGTCGGCGTACCAGATGCCGCGGGCGAAGCAGTCGCTCCAGATCTCGAGGTCATGCTCGGTGTAGCCGCCCACGGTGGCGACGCCGGTGGTGCCGGAGCTCATGTGGATCTCGCGGATGTCCTTCATGGGGACGGCGAAGAAGCCGTAGGGATAGTTATCGCGCAGGTCCTGCTTGGTGGTGAAGGGGGCCTTCTTGAGATCGTCGATGGTCTCGACGGCGTAGGGATCGAACCCTGCCTCATCGAACAGATCGTGATAGAACTTCACGTTCTCATAACAGGCGATCACGGTCTTCTTGATGCCCTCCAGCTGGATGGCCTCCAGCTGCTCGTGGGGCATCTTCAGGATGTCCTGCGGTTTCTTCATAACGGACCTTCCTTGCTTTCGTGGTGAATCGAGCGTGTACATATCGTAATGACTATCTTGATTACGAAATGCACGGGGTTGCGAACGTTTATCGAGGCGTCACAATTGCGCAGAGAGCTTCACCGTGAACGCATCTGCTCCCTCGATGGCGATCTCCGCACCGTAGAATGCCTCGAGCGCGTGCAGGAGATGGGCCGCGTCGGCAGTCCCCGCCGTCTCGAAGCTCGAGTGCATGGCCAGCTGTGCGAGGCCGACGTCCACCGCGTGCACGCTGACCTGCGTGTTGGAGATGTTGCCCAGCGTGAAACCGCCCGGCGAGTCGCTGCGGTTGGCGAAGGTCTGGTAGGGTACGCCCGCATCCTCGCACACGGCGGTGAAGACCGCGCGGCTGAAGGCGTCGGTCGTGTACTTCTGGTTGGCCGACTCCTTGATGATGACGCCGCCGTTCAGACGGCCGCAGTTCTCGCCGTCGTAGAGCTCGGGGTGGTTGGGATGGATCGCGTGGCTGTTGTCGCAGCTCACGAGGAACGACCGCGCCAGCGCGCGCAGATAGTCCTCGTCGGTGCCGCCGAGCGCCGCGTTCACGCGCACGAGCGTGTCGCGCAGGAAGGTGGAATGCGCGCCCTGCTTGGTACCCGAGCCCACCTCCTCGTTGTCGAAGCAGCCGAACACGGTGATGCAGGACGGGTTCTGCGCGGCGATGAACGCCTTGAGCGACGCGAAGGCGCACTGGTGGTCGTCGAGGCGCTGCGCCGAGACGAACTCGTCCGCCCAGCCCCACACGCGCGGCGGCATGCGGTTGTAGAGGAAGAGCTCCTTGCCGAGGATCGACGCGGGGTCGGTGCCCGCGAGCTCCGCGATCATGGCGTCGAAGGCACCGCGCTCGAGCAGGCCGGCTGAGAAGATGGGGGCAAGGTCGACCTGGCGGTTGAGCTCGCGGCCCTTGTTGGTCTCGCGCATCTGGTGGATGGCGACGTTGGGGATGAGCGCCACGTCGCGGTCGCTCGCCACGAGGCGGCTCTCCACACGGCCGTCCGCCGTCCGCACCATCACGCGGCCGGCGACGCCCAGCGGGCGGTCGAGCCAAGTGGCGTCGATCATGCCGCCGTAGGTCTCGACGTCGATGCGGAGCGTCTCCTGCGGGCCGTCCATCTCGGGGTTGTGCTTCACCTTGAGCATGGGGGAGTCGGTGTGCGAGACCGCCATCTGGAAGCGGGTGCCGTCCGCGGGGATGTCCGCCCCCGCTTTGAAGGCGATGATGCTCGAGTTGTTGCGGATGACGTAGCAGGCATCGCCGGGGGCGACGCTCCAGGAGTCGCTCTCGTTGAGGCGGCGGAAGCCGGCCTCGTCGAGATAGGCGCTGATGGAGGCTACGGTGTGGAAGGCGGTGGGGCTCTTCTCGATGAAGGCGCAGAGCTCCCGGGTGAGGTCGAGATCGGTCATGGCGGTCCTTTCATGGCTATGTGCACTGCCTACCATAGACCTCTTGCGACGCCCGTGCCGCCAAGCTGCGGGAAAACCGCAGAATTGTAACGAGATGGTCCTATGCGCCGGCCTGCAACGAGCCTGCCCAATAGGGAAGGCCGACGCGCTCTCCAAGTTCGCGGGCGAGCCGCATCAGCCCGGGCGTGTCCGCCTGGTTGATGAGCAGGCGATCCGCCAGCGCTTCGGAGCGGATGGCACGTGCGACGAGCTCGGGCGTGACGGCATCGTCGGGCGTGCATCCCGTGAGCGCGCAGAAGATCTCCGGACGATGGACGACGGAGCCAACTGGCCTTCCGAAGCCGGATGCGCCGACCACGAGGATGGTCTGGGCAGCGCCTTCCGGGATAACCGGCTCCCAGGGTGCGTGCGCCTTGAGCGGCAGTCCGCGTGAGCCGTCTGCTTCGATGATGACGTGGTCCGCTGCTGCGAAGAGGATCTCGAATCCGCAAGTCGGAGCTGCGAGCTTGCCGCCGTCGACGGGTTCGCCGACGCAGCTCACGCGTCCGGGAAGCGGCGGGCATGAGGCCGTGGGGATGCCGGGAAACGGCAGGATGCGCGTCGAGGTGGCGAGCACGACGGTGCCCTGCAGCTCCTCGGCAAGCCGCGCGAGCAGCGCGGTCTTGCCGCCGCTGCCGATGACGGCGGTGATGCCGGGCTCTATGTGCAGCTTTTCTGCCAGCTCCATGCGAATCTCCCATCCGGGTAGCAGAACCTATAATAGGGGAGAACAATGCTCTGGAAGGGGTTCCATGGACTTCAACTTCGACGCGCTGGCAGCGATCATCGTGCCCATCCTCGTGGTGGCGATCGGCGCGGCGGTCATCAAGAAGGCCGTCGGACTCGTCATCACGCTCGTCGCGATCCTCATTATCGGATTCATGGTCGCCCGGGCGCTCGGCATATCGCCGGGCATGTAGGCCTACACCGGCATCTCCGGGAACTCGGTCATGATGACCGATTCGGTCTGCAGCGAGGGCATCCACATGTCCGTGCAGGAGTAGATGCCGGTATCCTCATCGAACGCGAACGTGTAGATGCCGCAGTTGCCGATGCGTCCGTCGTGCTCGACGCGTGAATGCTCCTGCCACGTGCGGAAGAACAGCCTCGTCGTGGCGCCGTGGGTCACGACCAGCACGTTCTTATGGTCGGGACGGCGCATGAAGTCGTCGATCGCGGGCAGGAAACGGGCCCGCACCTGCGCCTCGACCTCGCCTCCGAAGTTTCCGTAGTAGTCGCCCGACGCCGGGCGCATCGCGACGTAGTTGTCCTGTCCCTCGAGCACGCCGAAGTTCCACTCGCGCAGGCGCTTGTCCATCGTGAACGGGAAGTCCTCGCCCAACGCCAGCTCCAGCGAGCGCCATGCGCGCTCGGAGGGGGAGGAGTAGGCGTGGTCGATCCGGATGCCGAGCCCGCGCAGGTGCTCGCCCGCCTCGCAGGCCTGCGCCACGCCGACCGATGTGAGCGGCGAGTCGCACCAGCCCTGCTTCTTGTCGAGGAAGTTGAAGAGGGTGTATCCGTGGCGCATGAGGTAGAGGGTGCGCATGGCTGCCTTCCTTCCGTACTGCTCCTTCCACGATACCCTTTCCGCCTTCCACGTGCGAGCGGGAACAACGTCTGCAGCAGCGTTATACTTTTACGAGAATAACGCTCGTCGAAAGGAGCTCCCATGCAGATTGATGCCCGCGGCCTCACGTGCCCCAAGCCCGTCGTGCTCACCCTCGAGGCCCTGCCCAAGCTCGGCCCGGAGGAATTCCTCGAGGTGCTCGTGAACGACGAGGTCGCCGTCGGCAACCTCACGCGCCTCGCCGAGGAGAAGAACTGCGAGCTGCTCGTGGCGAACAAGGGACGCCACACCTCGATGACGTTCGTGCCGCGCTGCGCCGTCGCGCCCGTCGCATCCGTCGTCGAAGCGGCGGCCGAGATCTGCGAGGTGCCCGCGCCCGAGCCGGTTCACGAGACGGGAGACGCCGTGATCGCGGTCGGCTCCGACTCCATGGGCCGCGGCTCCGAGGAGCTGGGACGCATCCTCGTCAAGGGCCTCGTCTACGCGCTCGCGCATCAGGAGCGCGTGCCCAAGACCATGCTGTTCTTCAACTCCGGCGCTCACCTCACCTGCGTGGGCAGCGAATCGCTCGACGACATCCGCGAGCTCGAGGGCCGTGGCACGAAGATCCTCACCTGCGGCACCTGCCTCGACTTCCTCGGCATCCGCGACAAGCTCGGCGTGGGCGGCGTCACCAACCTCTACGCCATCGCCGAGATCATCGCCACCGAGCCCGACGTGGTCTCGCTCTAGCAGCTCCGATCGCGATGATCTACCTCAACTGCGCCGCGACGTCCCATGAGCGCCCGCCCGAGGTGGGCGAGGCGGTGCTGCGTGCGCTGGAGGGGTTCGGCTCGTACGGCCGCGGTGCCGGCGACGAGGACCTCGATGCGACGCGGCTCGTCTTCCGCACGCGCGAGAAGCTCTGCGATTATCTGGGCTTCTCCCATCCCGAACGCGTGTGCTTCACGAGCGGGGCGACGCAGGCGCTGAACACCGCCATCCTGGGTTTGCCGCGCAGGCACGGCCGCGTGGTCGCGACCGACTGGGACCACAACGCGGTGCTCCGCCCCCTGGCGCGCCTTGCCGACGAGCAGGGCGTCCAGGTCGATTTCGTCTCCGCGGGCATCGACGGCGCCCTCGACTGCGATGCGCTCGAGGCGCTTCTCGCCGAGCCCCGCGATTTCGTGGTCTGCACGCACGCCTCGAACGTGACCGGCATGGTCTCGGACGTGTGGCGGATCGTCGCGGCGGCGCATGCCCACGGCGTGCCCGTGGTGCTCGATGCCGCGCAGACGGCGGGCAGCCTGCCTTTGAGCATAGAGGCGCTCGGCGTCGACGTGCTCTGCGTGACCGGGCACAAGGGGCTCATGGGTCCCACGGGCACGGGCGCGATCCTCGTGGCACCCGGAATCGAGATGGGGCCGCTCATAGAGGGCGGGACGGGCGTCCTGTCCGCGGAGCGCCGCCAGCCTGCGGTCTGGCCCGAGCATCTGGAGGCGGGCACGCTCAACATCTGCGGCATCGCGGGCCTCGGCGCGGCCCTCGACTGGCTCGGCGAGGTCGGTATCGAGACGATTCTCGACCACGAGCAGGCCCTGCTCATGCGCTTCCTCGAGGGCATCGGCGATATCCCGGGCATCGAGGTCTATGGCCGCTGCGACGTGATGCGCACGCCGGTCGTCTCGCTCAACCTCGACGGCGTCGAGTCGTCCGTGCTCGCCGAAAGGCTCGCAGCCGATCACGGCATCGCCACGCGCGCCGGCCTGCACTGCGCACCGCGCATGCATGCGGCGCTGGGGACGCTCGGCACAGGCGCCGTGCGGTTCTCGTTCAATTGGTTCACGGGCGAGGAGGATATCTCCTTCGCGCTGTTCGCGCTCAGATCGATCGCGGGAGCGCTCTGATGGGCGCGGTCGGGAAGAGTCTCGTGGTGACCTTCGCCTCCACGCACGACGCCATGGCGGCGGAGTCCGTGCTCATGGCCCGTGGCGTACCCGGCAGGATCATCCCGACGCCCACCGTGGTGACGGCCGAATGCGGCCTCGCTTGGAAGAGCCCACTGGCTGTACGCGATGCGCTGTCCGCCGCTCTCGAGGCGCTGGCGCACGAGGAGATTATGGAACTGGAGGTCTAGCATGCTCGCGCTGATCCGTGGAGCGGGCGACATCGCGACCGGCATCGCCCTGCGCCTTCACCGTGCGGGTATCCGCGTGGCCATGCTCGAGGTCGCCGAACCCACCACCATCCGCCGCACGGTGGCCTTCTCGGAGGCGGTGCGGCTGGGGGAGTGCGCCGTGGAGGGCATCACGGCGCGGCTCGCCTTCAATGTCGACGAGGCGCTCCGTGCAATCGAACACGGAGAGGTTCCCGTGCTCGTGGATCCCGGCGCCGCCAGCGTGGAGGCGCTCGCGCCCGACGTGCTCGTCGACGCGATCCTCGCCAAGCGCAACCTCGGGACCACGATCGATATGGCGCCCGCGGTGGTCGGCGTGGGCCCCGGCTTCACGGCGGGACTCGACTGCCATGCCGTGGTCGAGACCATGCGCGGCCACTACCTGGGCCGCGTGCATTATGAGGGATCCGCGCTGCCCAACACCGGCATCCCCGGGCTGATCGGCGGCTTCGCGGGCGAGCGCGTGATGCGCGCGCCGGCCGACGGCGTGTTCCGTGGACGCGTCCGGATCGGCGACGAGGTGCGGGCGGGCGACGTATGCGGCGAGGTCGCGGGGCTTCCCATGCGCGCCACCATCGACGGCGTGGTCCGCGGGCTTCTCGCCGATGGCGTGCATGTCTCTGCGGGCATGAAGGCGGGCGACGTGGATCCGCGCTGCGAACCCGGCTATATCCGTTGCGTCTCAGATAAGGCCCTCGCCGTCGGCGGCGGCGTGCTCGAGGCGATCCTCGCTCTTACCAGCGCGTTAGTGAGACAACGCTCCCGGGGAGGGTGTCTCATGATTGGAGAATGATGGACGATATCAAGCTGACCAAGCTCTCGGAGTGCGCGGGCTGCGGTGCCAAGGTGGGCGCCGGCGTGCTCGCCCAGCTCCTCTCAGACCTGCCCGTCAAGCGCGACCCCAGGCTCATCGTGGGCTTCGACACGAGCGACGACGCGGCGGTCTACCAGCTCACCGATGACCTTGCCATGGTCATGACCTGCGATTTCTTCCCGCCTATCGCGGACGATCCCTATACCTACGGAGCCATCGCAGCGGCGAACGCGCTCTCCGACATCTACGCCATGGGCGGCGAGCCGACGATCGCGCTCAACATCATGGCCGTTCCCGAGCCCATGCCCCGGGAGGTCGTGCACGAGATCCTGCGCGGTGGCTACGAGAAGGTCGCCGAGGCGGGCGCGTCGATTGCGGGCGGTCACTCCATCTACGACGAGGAGCCCAAGTACGGCCTCGCCGTCTGCGGCCTCGTGGATCCGCGGCGCCTGCTCTCCAACGCCGGGGCGCGCCCAGGCGACGTGCTCGTCTTCACCAAGAAGCTCGGCAGCGGCTGTGTGGTCACGGCCGCGAAGGGAGGCCTTGCGAGCGAGGCGCAGGTCACCGCCGCGGAGGCCTCGATGATGACGCTCAACCGCTACGCGCGCGACATCATGGCCGCCCACGTATGCCATGCGGCGACCGACGTGACCGGATTCGGCGTCTTCGGCCATCTGCTCGAGATGGCGCAGGGCGCCGATGTCGCCGTGGAGCTCGATGCGGATGCATTCGAGCTGCTCGACGGTGCGCGCGCGACGGCCCGCCTGGGCATCCTGCCCGCGGGCATGTACCGCAACCGCCACTTCGCCGAAGACGAGGTGGAACCCGCTGAGGGCATGCCGCGCGACCTGCTCGACGTGCTCTTCTGCCCCGAGACCTCGGGCGGCCTCATGATCGCCGTCGCCCCCGACGATGCGGAGGCGCTGCTCGCCGATCTCGCCGCCGACCCGCGCGTGCCCGCTGCCGTCGCCGTGGGGCGCGTGGCCGAGCACGTCCCGGGAACGCGCCGCATCCGCGTGAGGGGGGTCTGACATGGCCGGGCGTACCGTCATCGTGCGGATCGTAGAGACGCGCGGATCGATGCCCCGCGGTGCGGGCGCATGGCTTGCGCTCGACGAGGACGGCGTGCTCACGGGCTCCGTGGGCGGCGGTTCGATCGAGTATCTCGCCATCGAGCGGGCGCATGAGGTGCTCGCGGGCGCTCCCGGCGAGACGCGCTGGTTCACCCGCGATGAGACGGGCATGGCCTGCGGCGGCGATGCGCTGCTGGATATCCATCCGGCAGCGGAGGGCGAGCTCGAGACCCTGCTTTCCGCCGAGCAGACCGAGAAGACCCGCGCCTTCGTCTACGGCGCGGGGCATGTGGCATCCGCGCTCGTGAAGCTGCTGCCCGACGTGGGCTTCGCACCCATCGTCGTGGACGATCGTTCCGCGATGGCGGCGGCCGAGCGCCTGCCCGGCGCCGCGCGCATCGTGTGCGGACCCTATACGGACCTCGCGACGCTCGATGCGCTTCCTGCTGCGGGTGACTTCGCCGTCGTGCTCACCTACGGGCATATCGCCGACATCGACGTGCTCGACCAGATCCTGGGCTGCGGCTGCGCGTACGTGGGCTGCATCGGCAGCCGCCGCAAGGCCTCGATCGCCCGCGAGGAGCTCGTGCACCGCGGGCATGACCAGGCCGCCGTCGATGCCATCCGCCTGCCCATCGGCGAGGACATCGGCGCCGCGACGCCGGCGGAGATCGCGCTTGCGATCGCCGCGCAGATGGTCCGTGCGCGCGCGGAATCGAGGGGAGGACGCCATGCCATCCATCACACGCCGTAGCCTGCTCGCAGCCGGCACGCTGCTCGCCATCCCCGCATGCTCGACGCCGCAGGGGGAGAAGGCGCAGCTCTCCGTCTTCGCAGCCGCGTCGCTCACCGAGGCGCTCGAGGAGGCATCGCCTCAGTTCGAGGAGGCGGAAGTGCTGCTCACGCTCGACTCCTCGGGCAAGCTCCGCGACCAGATCAAGGAGGGCGCGCAGGCGGACGTGTTCATCTCGGCTGCGCAGAAGCAGATGAACGATCTCGCCGAGCTCGGCCTCATCGACGAGGCGAGCCGCTTCGACATCCTCGAGAACAAGGTCGTGCTCGTGGTGCCCGAGGGCAATCCCGCCGGCATCGAGAGCTTCGACGACCTTGCCACGCACCTCGAGGCAGGCGACATCCTCTTCGCCATGGGCAACGAGGAGGTGCCGGTGGGCGCCTATACGCTCAGTATCCTCGAACATTACGGGCTTTCCGAGGACGACCTGGTGGCGCGGCATCTGATCACCTACGGCGACAACGTCAAGGCGGTCACCGCGCAGGTGTCCGAGGGCACCGTGGACGCAGGCGTGATCTACGCATCCGACGCGTTCTCCGCGGGGCTTCCCGCCATCGCCGTGGCGACCGAGGAGATGTGCGGGCGCGTGGTCTATCCGGCTGCCGTGCTCGCCGGTTCCGCTCAACCCGAGCTCGACGCCTCCTACCTGCGGTTCCTCTGCGGAGATGCGGGCCGTGCGGCATTCGAGCGCGTGGGCTTCACGCCGCTCGCCTAGAGGAAGGGTTCCGTGGACTGGTTTCCGCTCATAAACTCGCTCCGCATCGCCGCGCTCGCCACCGCGGCCGTGTTCCTGCTGGGCATCTGGCTCGCAGGCGCGGTGGCAAAACTGCCCCGCGCGTGGAAGGCGCTCGTCGACGTGGTGCTCACCCTGCCGCTCGTGCTGCCGCCGACCGTGGTGGGGTTCCTGCTGCTCATGGTCCTGGGTCCGCGCCGCCCGCTCGGCGCATGGGCGCTCGAGGTCTTCGGGGTGCGCCTCACGATGGTGTGGTACGCTGCCGTGTTCGCGAGCGTGGTCGTGGCGTTCCCCCTCATGTACCGGACCGCGCGCGGAGCCTTCGAGGGCTTCGACGAGGATCTCGCCGATGCCGCGCGCACGCTGGGAAAAGGCGAGGTCTGGATCTTCTGGCGGGTGAAGCTGCCCAGCTGCCGGACATCCATCATCGCCGGCGCAGTGCTCGCCTTCGCCCGCGCGCTCGGCGAATACGGGGCGACGTCGATGGTCGCGGGCTACACGCCGGGTGTCACGGCGACCGTCTCGACCACGGTCTACCAGCTCTGGCAGATCGGCAACGACGCGCTCGCCCTGCGCTGGGTGCTCGTGAACATCGCCATCTCCGCAGTCGCGCTCTTCGCGCTCAACTGGCTCGAGGGCCGCGACCGCGAGGGGAGGCGGAGGCGATGATGCTCGGCGTCGACATCAGGAAGAGGCTCGACGATTTCACGCTCGATGCGAAGTTCACCGCGCAGGATGGCGGGTCGGTCACGGCGCTCTTCGGGCCGTCGGGAGCGGGCAAGACCATGACGCTCAAGTGCATCGCGGGGCTCCTGGTTCCCGATGAGGGCTGCATCACGCTCGGATGGGACTCTCTCTACGAGAGCGACCGCGGCATCGACGTGCCCGCGCGCGACCGCCGTGTGGGGTATCTGTTCCAGAGCTACGCGCTGTTCCCGACGATGACCGTGGAGGGCAACATCGCCTGCGGCATGCGGACGGGCAGCCGCGAGGAGCGTGCGGAGCGCGTCGCCGAGCAGATCCGCGCCTTCCGCCTCAAAGGGCTCGGGAAGCGCAAGCCGCACCAGCTTTCGGGCGGCGAGCAGCAGCGCGTCGCACTCGCCCGCTGCCTCGTGAACGACCCGGCCGTGCTCCTTCTCGACGAGCCCTTCTCGGCCATCGACGAGGAGCTCAAGCGCGAGCTGGAGGACGAGCTGATGGAGCATCTCGCCGGGTTCGCGGGACCGTGCATCCTCGTGTCCCACGACCGTGCCGAGGTCGAGCGGCTGAGCTCGAAGATCGTCGAGATCAGGGGCGGACATGCGCGATAGCTTCGGACGAGAGGTCGATTATCTGCGGCTCTCCGTGACCGAGGGCTGCAATCTGAGCTGCATCTACTGCCGCGACCTGCAATTGGGGACGGTTCCTTTTTACAGGTCGATGCCCTCGCCCGGGCGGTGCGCGGAGATTGTCGAGGCTGCCGCCTCGCTCGGCGTGCGCAAGGTGCGCATCACGGGCGGAGAGCCCTGTACGCGCGCCGATCTGCCCGAGATCGTGGGCGGGATCGCGGCGGTTCCGGGAATCGAGGAGGTCTGCCTCACGACCAACGGCACGCTCATCGCCCCGATGGCATCCGAGCTCCGTGCGGCGGGCCTCGCGCGGGTGAACGTCTCGCTCGACACGCTCGATCCGGAGCGTTACCGCTCCATCACCCGCGGCGGGTCGCTCGACGACGTCCTTGCCGGACTCGAGGCTCTCAAGGAGGCGGGGTTCGAAGGCACCAAGCTGAACTGCGTGCTGATGCCCGGCATCAACGACGACGAGATCGATGACTTCGAGCGCTTCGCATCCGAGCAGGGCGTCGAGATGCGCTTCATCGAGCTCATGCCCATCGGCCCCGCCGCCGACCTGTATTTTGGGACGGTTCCTTTTTCAGGGAAAACCGCGAAAAAGGAACCGTCCCAAAAGCGCGGAAAACCGCGAAAAAGGAACCGTCCCCAATTACAGGTGATCGCGCCGCTGTCGGAGCCGTTCTGCGCGACCTGCAACAGGATCCGCGTGACGGCGGACGGTTTCGCCAAGCCCTGCCTGCATAGCGCGGAGGAGATAGACTTGAACGGCCTGCACGGGAAGGACCTCGAGGATGCCCTGCGTCGGGCGATCCTCGCCAAACCTGCAGGCCACACGCTCGCGACGGGTCCCAGCGGATCCCTTCGCGACATGTCGAGGATCGGAGGATGACCATGGCGGAGCTCACCCACATCGATGACGAGGGCCGTGCCCATATGGTCGATGTGACCAACAAGCCCAAGACCGCCCGCATGGCCCGCGCCCACGCGCGCATCTCCATGCGATCCGATGTAGTGGACCTCATCCGCGCGGGCGGCTCGAAGAAGGGCGACGTGCTCGCGGTCGCGCAGGTGGCGGGCATCATGGCTGCCAAGCGCACCTGGGAGCTCATCCCGCTCTGCCATCCGATCGCGCTGACCTCCTGCGACGTCGAATTCGCCCTCGGCGAGGACGCCGTCGAGGTCTTCTCGCGCGTGCGCTGCGCGGGCGAGACGGGCGTGGAGATGGAGGCGCTCGCCGCCGCCAGCACCGCAGTGCTCACGATCTACGACATGTGCAAGGCGGTCCAGCGCGACATGGAGATCGACCAGGTCTTCGTGCTCGAGAAGGACGGCGGCGCGAGCGGCCGGTTCCTGAGGGACGGTATCTGATGGCGGAGGTCATCGCAGTCTGCACGAGCGTCCGCAAGGGCGAGCGCAAGGTGCCGCAGCCCGCAATCGAGCTGCTCGCGGGCCACGGCGTCGCGGGCGACGTCCATGCGGGGAACTGGCACCGCCAGGTGTCGCTCCTCGCCGACGAGGCCGTCGACGAGATGCGTGCGCGCGGCATCGAGCTGGCGCCGGGGGATTTCGCCGAGAACATCCTCACGCGCGGCATCGACCTGCCCGCGCTGCCCGTGGGCACCGTGCTCGCGGTGGGGCCCGCGCGCCTCGCCGTGACCCAGATCGGCAAGGAATGCCACAACGACTGCGCGATCAAGCGCCAGGTGGGCATGTGCGTCATGCCGGCGCGCGGCATCTTCGCAGTCGTGCTGCGCGGGGGCACCGTGCGTCCGGGCGATGAGGTCCGTGTGCTGGAGGAAGGAGAGCTCGCATGAAGCTGATCAGGACCGAGGATGCCGTGGGCCACGTGCTCTGCCACGACATGACCCAGATCATCCCGGGCGTCTCGAAGGGACCGCGCTTCAGGAAGGGCCATGTGGTCGCGCCAGAGGACATCCCCGTGCTGCTCGATATGGGCAAGACGCAGCTCTACGTGCTCGAGCTCGAGGAGGGCATGGTCCATGAGAACGACGCGGCCCGCCGCCTCGCCACGCTCTGCGGCACCGCCAACATGCGCGCGAGCGAGCCATCCGAGGGCAAGATCGAGCTCATGTCCGCGTGCGACGGCGTCTTCCTCGTCGACAGCGGGCGCCTCGCCGCCGTGAACGCGACGGACGAGGTGATGATCGCCACGCGCAGAGGCGGGTTCGCCGTGAAGACGGGCGACAAGCTCGCGGGCATGCGCGTGATCCCGCTCGTGGTCGCCGAGGAGACGCTCTCTGCTGCCGAGGCAGCGGTGGGAACCGAGCCGCTCCTGCGCGTCGTGCCCTACCGCCTCAAGACCGCAGCCATCATCGCGACGGGCTCCGAGGTGGCATCGGGCCGCATCGAGGATGCCTTCACGCCCGTGGTCGAGGAGAAGCTCGCCGCGTTCGGCATCTCCTGCATCTACCGCGCCACGCCGGGCGACGGCCGCGATGATATCTGCGCCGCCATCGCGGAGGCGCGCGAACGGGGCGTCGAACTCGTCATCTGCACGGGCGGCATGAGCGTCGACCCCGACGACAACACCCCCGGCGCCATCAAGGCGAGCGGCGCGCGCATCGTGACCTACGGCGCACCCGTGCTGCCCGGTGCGATGCTGCTCGTCGGCTACTACGATGACGGCACCCCCGTGCTGGGGCTCCCCGGCTGCGTGATGTACGCCAAGGCGACCATCTTCGACCTCGTGCTCCCGCGCATCGCGGCCGCCATCGAGCTCTGCAAGCAGGATTTCGTTGCGTTCGGCGAGGGCGGGCTCTGCCTGGGCTGCAAGCCCTGCACGTTCCCGCACTGCCTGTTCGGAAGGTGAGGTCCGCCATGGCCTACACAGCTGCGATCCTGACCGTGAGCGACCGCGCGTCGTCAGGCGTCTACGAGGATGCGAGCGGCCCCGCGCTCGCGGCGTTCCTCGCCGAGAAGGGCTTCGATATCGTCGCGACGGCGCTCGTGCCCGATGAGCGCTCCGGGATCGAGGAGGCGCTCCGTGCATGGGTCGCCGACGACATCGCCCTCGTGGTGACGACGGGAGGCACGGGTTTCTCCCCGCGCGACGTCACGCCCGAGGCGACGCTGGTCGTGTGCGAGCGGCTGGCACCCGGCATCCCCGAGGCCATGCGCGCCTCATCGCTCAAGATTACGCCGCATGCGGTCCTCTCGCGCGAGGTCGCGGGCATCTGCGCCCGCACGCTCATCATCAACGTCCCCGGCAGCCCCAAGGCCGCCGTCGAGAACCTCTCCGCGGTGATCGGCGCGCTGCCGCACGGGTTGGACCTGCTGCGCGGCTGATGCGGAAGGCGGGCGATTCGGGCGTTCCCGTGGAGACGCCATGCGCGTGGTAGAATCACACCCATGGACAGCAGGAACAGGACAAGCAACAGCGCGCGTGCCCGCCTGAGATCGCGCTCCGGCAGGGCGCCGCATGTGCGTCAGGACTCGAGCTCGTTCTCGCGCAGCAGCAGCAGCCGCTCGTTCTCGTCGAGCAGCGGCCGTCTCAGCATGTCGTCCTCGCACGTCCCGCAGCTCATGAGCTCGAGCAGGCAGGAGCAGGTGATGCGCCGCAACATCATGCGCCGCAACTCGCGCGCGATCCAGTCGCTGCCCGTCATCGCGCTGCTCCTCGTGATCATCGCCGTCATCTTCGGCATCATCTACTTCAACAGCACCATCAAGTAGGGCTCCGGAGCGGGGCCCTTTCCATACGGTTCGACGATCCTCTCAGAAGAGGGGGAGGTCGCCCGTGATCGGGTCGATCTGCTCGGGGAAGAGCGGCTCGAACGCCAGGCAGGTGAAGGTCGACTCGCCGTGGAACTCGGTCATGCCGGCGTCGCGGATGAGCGCGACCGCGAAGCCCTGCTCGAGCCCCTGCTCGTAGATGTCGAGCAGCTCCTCCTCGGAGTCGACGTAGACGCAGACCTTGGCGATGCCGGCGTCGAACCATGCGGTGAGCGGCGTGCAGTCATCCTCGCTGTGGTCGAGGGCGATCCACGAACCCCGGACCCTGACCTCGTCCAGGCGGTTTTCGCGCGCGAGCGCCATGAGGGTCGCCTCCACGCAGGCATGGCCCGCCTGCGCCGCGATCTTGCCCTTGCGCATGTGCAGGTCGCGCCGCATCACGATCAGCTGCTTCGCCTTGTACCGAACCTCAGCCATGGTATGCGCTCTTTCCGCCGTCCGTTCGCCAAAAACCCGTCGGCATCGCCGCCGATTGACCCATACTATATCGCACCCGCAGGCATCGGGAACGGAGGGACGGACGTGCGGCAATCGGCGAAGAGAAGCGCCTGGATCATCGCGGGGGTACCCACCTCGGTCCTCGTCCTGCTTCTGGGCGGATGCTCCACCACGTCGATCATCCGAGCTGCCCTCGCGTTCATGCTCTGCGCCGCCGCAGGGCACGACCTCGCCCTGCGCCGCATCGAGAACGGCACGGTGCTCGCGGTCGTCCTCCTGCGCGTCTGGGAGCTTGCGCTCGCGGGTATCGCGGATCCGTCGATCATCGCCGCGCACTGCGCGTCCTCGCTCGCCGGCGCCGCGACGGTGCTCGCGGTCCTGCTCGGCACGGCGCGCATCATGGAGCGCAGGTCGGGCACCGCGGGCATCGGCGGGGGAGACGTGAAGCTCCTCGCAGCCCTCGGCTTCTGCCTGGGCTGGGAGGCGGGTCTCGCCATTACGGGCATCTCGAGCGTCCTGCTCGTCCTCCATCGCCTCATCCCGCGCACCTCGCGCGGCGCCGCATTCGCCTTCGCACCCTATATCGCCATTGCCAGCATGTTTACGATGCTTTTCCTCTGACGCCCCTCGCGCGCCGTCGGGGTAAGATGGGGGCAGCCGAACCGTAAAGGAGCCGCCATGCGCATCAGCGACCGTCTCGCAGCCAAGCAGACCTTCTCGTTCGAGATCTTCCCGCCCAAGGGCGACCTGCCCATCGACCAGGCCCTCGAGGTCGCCGGCGCGCTCGCCGCCGAGCAGCCCGATTGGATCTCCGTGACCTTCTCGGCAGGCGGCAGCGGCAACAGCGCCAACACCGTATCGGTCTCCGGCGCCATCGAGCGCGAGACGGGCACCTCCGCCCTCGCGCACCTCACCTGCCTCGGATCCACCCGCGAGACCGTCGACCTGTATCTCGAGGCGCTCGCCGAGCAGGGGGTCTTCAACGTGCTCGCGCTCCGCGGCGACCGCGCCCCCGGCAAGGAGGCCATCGACTTCGCGTACGCCTCCGACCTCATCGCCTACATCAAGGAGACGCATCCCGAGTTCTGCGTGGGCGCCGCCTGCTACCCCGAGGGCCACTTCGAGTGCGACGACTTCGAGACCTCGCTCGAGCATCTCAAGATCAAGCAGGATGCCGGTGCCGACTTCCTCGTCACGCAGCTCTTCTTCGACAACGAGCTCTTCTACCGCTTCCGCGAGGGCTGTGCACGCTGGCGCATCAAGGCCCCCATCGTATGCGGCATCATGCCCTTCACGAGCGTCAAGCAGATCCAGCGCATGGCCTTCACCTGCGGCGCGACGATCCCCTCCAAGGTCATCCGCAAGATCGCAGCCTGCGGGGACGACGAGGCGGCGCAGCTCGAGGCGGGCATCGAGTACGCCTGCGACCAGATCGTCGACCTCGCCGACAACGGCGTCGACGGCATCCACATCTACACGATGAACCGGCCCGTCATCGGCCACGCCGCGCGCGAGGCCCTGCTCGGCTGCGGATACCTCTGGTCGTAGGGGACATGCCTGTCGAGGCCTACAGCATCTCCGAGCTGCCGCGCCGCGCGGTCCTGCGCTTCATGGGCTACCGCGGGCAAGAGATCACGCCCGAGGTCGATGCCCGTATCGACGAGGGCATCGCCCGCGCGCTCGAGCTCGCCCGCCCGCGCGCGTCGTGGAGCGCCTTCGGCATCGCGGGGCGTGGCGATGATGGGGTGATCCGCCTCGACGGCTGCGCGCTGACCCTTCCCGGCGCCTCGATTGCACGCCATCTGGATGGCGCCGTCTCATGCGCCGTCATGGCGGTCACCGTGGGCATGAACGTCGAGCGCGAGCTCAAGCGCCTCTCGCTCGTCGATCCCGTGGGGCATGTGATCTTCGATGCCGCCGCCACGGTCGCCGTCGAGGAGGCCGCAGCCGCCTGCCAGCGGAGCGTCCGCGCCTATGCTGCCGAGCGGAACCTCTTCTCCAACGCGCGCTTCTCGCCCGGCTACGGCGACCTGCCCCTCTCCGTCCAGCCGACGCTGCTCGCCTGCGTGGACGCCCAGCGCGCCCTCGGCATCACCCTCACCGACACCCTGCTCATGGTTCCGACCAAGAGCATCACCGCCCTCATGGGCATCTTCGCCGAGTCGTCATGCGCCCGCCGAGCAGAGCGTGCCTCAGGCTCCCTCGACTAGATACAATGAAATGCGGTTCAATCCGGCTCTCCGTGAGGAAGGAGCGTCCGCATGAGCGGCAACCTTGATGAGAAGCTGCAGATGATCTCCGCCTACGTGGATGGCAAGCGCGACGAGATCGTGCAGTTCCTGCTCGAGTTCATCTCCATCAACAGCGTCACCTACAACGAGGGCGAGGCCATCCGGTTCCTCGCATCCAAGATGCGGGAGTTCGGCTTCGACGAGGTGCGCGTGGATCCCGCGGGCAACTGCGTGGGGCGCGTGGGCCACGGCCGCTGCGTCCTGCTCTACGATGCCCATGCGGACACCGTCGAGATCGGCGATCCCGCCGACTGGGGCATGGACGACCCGCTCAAGGCCGAGATCGTGGACGATGTGATCCGCGGCCGCGGCGCGGTGGACGACAAGGGCTGCCTCACGGGCATCACCTTCGCCGGGCGTGCCATCAAGGAGCTGGGGCTCGAGGGCGATTTCACGCTGTGGGTGTCGGGCTCCATCTCGGAGGAAGATGTCGAGGGCTCCTGCGTCAAGGCCATGATGGAGGAGAACCCCGACATCAAGCCGAACTACGTCCTGGTTGCCGAGTCGAGCACCAACCGTCTGATGCGCGGCCACAAGGGCAGGGCGCTCATCCGCATCACCGTGCCGGGCAAGGCGGCGCACGCCTCCGCGGCCTGGCGCGGCGACAACGCCCTCATCAAGGCCATCCCCATCATGCAGCGCATCGACGCGTTCAACGACTTCGTGGAGGATCCGTTCCTCGGCCGCGGCACCATCGAGGTCACCAAGATCGACTGCAAGACGCCCTCGCTCAACACCATCCCCGGCGAGGCCGTCATCACCTGCGACCGCCGCATCTCCTGCGGCGAGACGGCCGAGGAGCTGCTCGCCGAGGTGGGCGCCTTCTTCGAGGACATCCCCGGCGTGAAGGCCGAGATCGACGAGGAGACCGTGACCACCTACACCGGCTATAAGATCCGCGCGGTCGACTACTTCCCGTCCTGGGTCATGGCCGAGGACGACCCCTACATCCAGGCCGGTGCGGCCTGCTTCGAGGGCCTCTTCGGGCGTCGCCCCGAGATCACCAAGTGGGACTTCTGCACCAACGCCACGCAGCTCTGCGGGCGCGCGGGCATCCCCGCCATGGGCTACGGTCCCGGCGACGAGACGCTCTGCCACGGCACGCAGGACAAGGTGCCCATCGGCGAGCTTCTCGATGCCGTCAAGTTCTACGCGGCGCTCACGCTCTTCGTCGAGCAACTATAATTTATTCAGGAGATCTGCTTCACGCATAAGGCCACGCTGACAGGAAGGGGCGGAACATGCAGACAGGGATGATCGGCAGGCATTTTCTTTGCGAGCAGGACTGGACCAATGAGGAGATCGAGACCCTGATGGAGGTCGCCAAGGAGCTCAAGATGCGCTACCTGCTGGGCGAGCCCGTCGACATCCTGCGCAACAAGACCGTCTTCATGCTCTTCTTCGAGGAGTCCACGCGCACCCGCAACGCCTTCGAGTGCGGCATCACCCAGCTCGGCGGCCACGCCAACTACCTCACGCCCAAGGGCACGCAGGTGGGCCACGGCGAGACGCCCGAGGACACCATCCAGGTCCTCTCCCGCATGGGCGAGGCCGTGGGCGTCCGCAACACCCTCGTGGGCGGCCATGACTGGATGGCCGAGCTCGCCAAGTACTCCTCGATCCCCGTGTACAACATGCAGTGCGACATCTGGCACCCCACGCAGACCATGGCCGACCTGCTCACCATCAAGGAGAAGTTCCATGACGAGCTGCGCGGCCGCAAGTTCACCATCTCGTGGACCTCTGCCGGCAACTACATGCGCCCGCTCTCGATGGCGCAGTCGCTCGTGACCGTGATGCCGCGCTTCGGCATGGACGTCACGCTCGCGCACCCCAAGGGCTTCGAGCTGCAGCCGGAGGTCCTCGAGATGGCCCGCGCGAACGCCGAGCGCTACGGCGGCTCCTTCAACATCGTGAACGACATGGACGAGGCCTGCGAGGGCGCCGACATCATCTACGCCAAGGGCTGGGGTCCCATCATGACCGTCGGCGACGACGAGAAGCGCGGCGTCGAGATGATCAACGAGAACCCGGGCTGGTGCATCGACTCCCGCCGCATGGCGCTGGGCAGCAAGGATGCCATCTACATGCACTGCATGCCCGCCGACCGCGGCGTCGAGGTGACCGACGAGGTGGCGAGCGGCCCGCAGTCCGTGATCTGGGACGAGGCCGAGAACCGCCTGCACACCATCAAGGCCCTCATGGCCATGACCATGGGCAACACGCACGCCAGGCGCTAATCTGCAGGGA
>Ga0256405_10001976_pt1 | contig 51083 bp, 43 predicted proteins | sample RumenRJG_02DNA_FD_189096 | JGI IMG/M metagenome (GOLD analysis project Ga0256405, IMG submission 189096) | Bovine rumen microbial communities from Lethbridge, Alberta, Canada - RJG_02 | ecosystem: Host-associated > Mammals > Digestive system > Stomach > Rumen | place: Canada: Alberta...
TGTTCTGAGAATCTCCTCAGCGGGCGTTGACATTTATGCTTGGTCAAAGCCAAACAGGTCTGTCATATTTGTCGTTTCTCATCTGTTGTTTGTCGTTTTTCGCAGCGTATAAACATACGGAAAAGGGCGTATAAATATGCGGTTGAACTTTCGTTTTCCAAAAGTTGAACTTTTGCGCTCTAAAAGTTCAACTTTTGCAAGCTAAAAGTTGAACTTTTGGAAACCACTTCTTAACGTATTGAAATTCAATAGCTTACAAAACAGACACCAAAATTTCGCCTGTGCATAAATATGCAGCCTTCGTTTTTGAAGGAAACCATGCGATTGGGTCTGTCGTTTGTGCGTGAGAGAAGAACCGTCAAACAAAAAGCCGCCGGCACACGTGCTGGCGGTTTGTTAATAATCAAATAAAAGTGGGTTATGAAAAGTAATCTTTAATACTTCAGAATCTGTCCCGGGCGTATGCGCATATTCTTGTTGATGTGGTTGATTCGGCAGAACTCCTCAACGGTGAGTCCGTGCTTGCGGGCTATAGAATAGACGGTTTCGCCGGCTTCAACCTTGTGATAGCGTGTGGCACCTGAGTAGGACGATGATGCGTTGCTGTTGTCCTCGGTGCGTCTGCTGGCTGATGCCTGTTCTTTGCCGACGACATCTTCGCGGCTATATCCGTTTTGGTCGTTTTTGCCACGCAGGCGTGTTGCCTGTGCCGATTCGCGGTTGATGGTGCTCTTGCGGAACACGTAGGTGTCGCAGGTGACATCTTGTGCGCGGAAGTCGAAGAAGAGTGCCGGGTTGAGTGCCACACCGCACAGACGAGTTTCGAAGTGGAGGTGCGAGCCGGTGCTTCGTCCGGTGTTTCCACCCAGTCCGATGACATCGCCAGCCCTGACGTTCTGATTCTCTGCCACAAGTTGTTTCGACAGGTGTCCGTAGATGGTTTCCAGTCCGTTGTCGTGGCGGATGACGACATATTTTCCGTATCCGTTGGCATCATATCTTACGATGCGCACTTTGCCCGTGAAGGCGGCGCGGATGGTGTCGCCCGTATATACTTTAATGTCGAGTCCCTTGTGCATTCTTCCCCAGCGTGCACCGAAGTTGGACGTGATGACGCGGCTGGGCGTAGGCATGCAGAATCCGCGCAGGTTGATGCGGAATTCATCGGGTAGTGGACTGACTTTATGGGTGTATTTGTTGCTCCATTCTTCGTATAAATCTGCTGCCGGTGACTCCCATTGTTCCTTTTCCAGGAGGGCGTTCAGGGCGAGTGTGTCGATTGCCTTCATTTTCTTGTCAATCGGTGCTTGACGTGCCAGCAGGTCTTGCGCTGCCGAAGGCAATGTGGTGAGACTCATGAATGAAAATACTACAAATGTCTTTATGGTTGCTTTTAAGTGTATCATCAATTTTGGGTTTTGGTTTCACTTTGTTCGGAAGCGCCCATCTCACAATAATTATATGAAATAGTTTTTCCAAACGTATTGCAAAGATAACGTTTTTCTGCCAAGGTTGTTTTCCGATTAACAGTTTTTGTTCGAGTTTTAACATTTCAGCCATCCGTCGAATCCCTCTCAACAGCCCTCCTGTCGGTGGATAGATTGGTAATTGTAAAAAACCAAAAAAAAGACCACTTTTTGTTAATTTATAAACATTTTTTAACCCAATCCGGTCATTAGACTTTGTGCTCAGAGTGTTGTTTGCTTTGTGCAGATGTCTTCAACCTTTCTCGAAAGCGTAGCGGGCTACGGTGAGAGGAAGGTTAGAGGCAGATGCCGAAGCAAATGATGCTATGACACGAAGAGCAGGACATCATCACAAAAATATTTAATAGCGGTCTAATGACCGATTAGGGTTTAAGTTTATCCGCCGATTTTTGGGAACGTCTTGCCGCTGTTCAGGAGATGGCAGACCAGTTGACGTTGGTCTTTCTGAGTGCCTGGAGCCGGTTCCACAGCAGTGCATATTCGTTTTTTTCGCAGTTAGGGTCGTTGTCGATAATCTTTTGCGCTTCGTCGCGTGCCAGTTGCACGAGTTGTCCGTCGCGTGCGATGTCGGCAATTTTCAGGTCGAATGCCATGCCGCTCTGTGCTGTTCCTTCCAAATCGCCGGGTCCGCGCAGCTTCAGGTCGGCTTCAGCAATCTCAAATCCGTCGTTCGTCTCGCACATGATATCAATGCGTTTGCGTGTTTCCGCTGAAAGCTTATAGGGTGTGACGAGGATGCAATAGGACTGGTCGGCACCGCGTCCTACGCGTCCGCGCAGCTGATGCAGTTGTGAAAGTCCGAACCGTTGTGCCTCCATGATGACCATGACCGAAGCGTTGGGCACGTTCACGCCCACTTCGATGACGGTCGTTGCCACGAGAATCTGTGTCTCGCCGCTCACGAATTTAGCCATTTCCGCATCTTTTTCGGCAGGTTTCATCTTCCCGTGCACTTTACTCATGCGCATTTCGGGAAGGGCTTCGCGCAGGGTTTCAAAGCCTTCTTCCAGATTTTTCAAATCGATTTTTTCGCTCTCTTTGATAAGCGGGAATACGATATATGCCTGTCGTCCTTCCTGTATCTGCTTGCGGATGCCCGTGTAGAGGCTGTGCAACTGGTTGTCGAACTTGTGGATTGTCTGTATAGGTTTTCTGCCGGGTGGCAGTTCGTCGATGACGCTGACGTCCAGATCGCCGTAGAGCGTCATTGCCAATGTGCGCGGAATAGGCGTGGCGGTCATGACAAGAACGTGTGGCGGGTTGTTGCTTTTCGACCACAGTTTGGCGCGTTGCGCCACTCCGAAGCGGTGTTGCTCGTCGATGACCGCGAATCCGAGCCGTTTGAACTGCACGTTTTCTTCGATGACGGCATGTGTTCCCACCAGCAGATGGACACTGCCATCTATGAGTCCTTGCATGACCGCCTCTCTCCGCTTTCCTTTCACGACACCGGTCAGCAGTTCCGTCCTCACAGGCATGTCGCCCAGCAGTTCGCGGATGGTCTGCAGGTGCTGTTCGGCAAGAATCTCAGTCGGCGCCATAATACACGCCTGATAGCCGTTGTCGAGCGCGATGAGCATGGACATGAGCGCCACGAGCGTCTTTCCCGACCCCACGTCGCCCTGCAACAGGCGGTTCATCTGTTGTCCGCTTCCCATGTCCTTCCGTATTTCCCGAATCACACGCTTCTGTGCTCCGGTAAGCGGGAAGGGCAGGTGTTCATGGTAGAACGTGTTGAAGTGCTCGCCGACGTGGCTGAACACATATCCGCGGTACTTCCTTCGGTGGTCGTTGGCGTATCTGAGAATGTTCAGCTGCACGTAGAACAGTTCTTCGAACTTCAGTCGCAGCCGTGCTTGCTGAGTGTCTTCGGCACATTTCGGATAGTGAATTTTCCGAAAGGCATCATCTCTGGATATCAGGTGGAGAGGTCCTGTGATAAAAGGCGGGAGCGTCTCAGGCAGTGGCTGTGTGAGTTTTTCCAGCAGGTTTTTCATGATTTTCTCCATCGTCCGCGATGTGATACCCGCCTTTTTCATCGCTTCTGTCGTCACGTAATAAGGCTGCATGCCCATGGCAGACAGCTCCACGTCTTCCGCCTTTTCGATTTCCGGGTGCGCAAACTGGTAGCGCCCGCCATAGACGGTGGGTCGTCCGAAGACGATATAGTCTTTCTCTACCGAATAGTTTCTTGTGATATACTGCGCCCGCGAGAACCAAACCAAATCGACTACGCCTCTGCCGTCGGAGAAATAGGCAACCACCCGTTTCTTGCGGGTGCCGACCGAGAATTCCTCGAAGCTGAGAATCTTTCCGCGAATCTGCACGAACGGCATGTCGGGCGACAGCTCGTCGATGCGATAGATACGGCTCCGGTCAACATGTTTGTAGGGGAAATATTCCAGCAAATCGCCATAAGTGCTGATTTGGAGCTCTTTCTTCAGAATCTCCTTTCGCTTCGGACCGACCCCCGAGACATATTGCACATCTTGATTCAGTATATCAAACATAGGCTGTTTTTTATTTACCGATGAGTTGGAGATATTGCATTTTTCGTTGCATCTCGTGTATTTCTTCTTCGCTTCGGAAAAGAGCAAGCAACCGGTAGGCATAGGGGAGTGACGCTGCTGCCCCTTTTGCCGTGATGAACGGTCCGTCTTCCGTCACCAGTTCGGAGGTGTATTGCGCTCCCTTCAGGTGTTGTTCAAACCCCGGAGCACAGGTGGCACGCCGTCCCTGTAGCAGTCCGAGTGTGCCCAACACCATTGGCGCTGCACAAATAGCACCCACGCGTTTGCCGCTTCCGACATGTTGCAGGAGCAGTTGGCGGAGTCCCTCATGGTCGTTCAGATGGCTTGCGCCAGGCATTCCGCCAGGCAAGAGCAACAGGTCGGCATCCTCGAACGAGTGGTCTTCAAACAGCAAGTCGGTAACAACCTGCACGCCATGCGATGAGCAGACTGTTTTTTCACCCGTCACACTGACAGTCTGCACTGGGACATCAGCCCGTCGGAGAACGTCCATAGGTGCCAGTGCTTCCAGTTCCTCGAAGCCTTCTGCAAGAAATTCATAGACTTTTGTCATATTATTTTTTGTTTGTTATGCCCGTTTTCGATGAAAAACATTATCTTTGCAGAAGATAAGCTGCATCTCAGCAATTCCAAGTGTGGCTTGATTGCGTTCGATTTGCATGAGCTTTGCAAAACATAAATGCACTTGCAAATATACAAAAAGTTTGCGGAATACAAAATGCAGTATGATGAATAATGAGCAGAAACGTTTTCGTTTTGCACTTTTTGGAAAGGAATTCCAAGAAGAACATGCCGCTATGGTTCGGAAAATGTTCTCCTTTCTGGTTGCCTGCGACGCTGAAGTAGTCGTGGAAGCCGACTTTTTCCGCCTCCTGACGTCAAAAGGGATTGAGGTTGGTTCCTGTAAGTCGTTCGAAGGCGACAGTTTCGAAGCTGATTTCGTGGTGTCCTTAGGCGGTGACGGAACGTTCTTGAAAGCCGCCAGCAGGGTGGGGAGCAGGAATATTCCTATCATGGGAGTCAACATGGGACGGCTTGGATTCCTCACGGATGTGAGTTTGCAAGATGTTGAAGAGGCACTGCGGATGCTTTTCCATGGCGACTATGAGGTTGAGAGTCGTTCGTTGATTGCTGTCGAGAGCAACGGTGAACCGCTGACAACCTATCCCTATGCCCTCAACGATGTGGCTATTCTGAAATGTGCCGATGCGTCGATGATTTCAATCCGTACAGGAATCAACGGCGAGCATCTCATTACTTGTCAGGCAGACGGTATGGTGGTCAGCACTCCGACAGGCAGTACGGCATACGCATTGTCTAACGGAGGTCCGGTGGTCGTGCCGCAAACAGATGTCTTTTGTCTTACGTTCGTTGCTCCCCATTCGCTGACGGTGCGCCCGATGATAGTGCCCGACACGGCAGAGATATCGCTTCAGATTGATAGTCGCTCGCACAACTATCTGGTGGCTGTGGACGGACGTTCGGTAACGCTTCAGGAACAGACTGCGCTGACACTGCGAAAAGCGCCATACAGCATTCAGATTGTCAAGCGAAAAGGTTATAGTTACTTTTCCATGCTGAAAGAAAAGATGATGTGGGGAAGAGATACACGCGAGAAAAGATGATGGGAAATTGGAAAAATATCATAAAGCGATATGACTCCAAGTACAGTTATAGGGTTATTATAAAATGGCTTTGGAAGGCTTGGAAGGGCAATCGGCTGCAGGCAAGTCTGAATGCCTTGATAGGCTTGCTCGGGGTGGCGCTTTCCCTCACTCAGGTGTGGGCGGTGAAACATGCCGTTGATGTGGCGTCAAGGACGATTGAAGGGTCCGTCTATTGGTCGGTCGCACTGATGGGTGTACTTGTGCTTTGCAACTTCGCGCTGGGTGTTGCCAGCGTCTGGGTGAAGAATATTCTCGGAATCAAAGCCCAAAACCGGATGCAGCAGCGAATGCTCGACCGCATCCTTCGTTCCGAGTGGCACGGCAGGGAAACCCACCATAGCGGCGATGTCATCAATCGCCTGGAGGGTGATGTGTCGAGTATCGTCACTTTCCTCACCGAAACCATTCCGAACACGCTCGCTACGCTCGCTCTCTTCATAGGAGCATTCGTCTATCTTTTCTCGATGGACAAGATGTTGGCACTCGTCATCGTTGGGATGTTGCCTGTATTTGCCGTGTTCAGTAAAGTGTATATGCGCCAGATGCGGCGCCTGACACGTAAGGTGCGTGACAGCGGTTCTAAAGTGCAGAGCATTCTTCAGGAAACGGTGCAGAACCGCATGTTGATAAAAACATTGGAAAGCGATGACCTGATGATTGGACGACTGGAAGGCTCTCAAAGCGAGTTGCGTCATAACGTAGTGCGCCGGACGTTCTTTTCCGTCTTTTCACATATCATGCTGAGCTTCGGTTTCGCTTTGGGCTATCTGATTGCATTCCTTTGGAGCGCACTCCGCATGTATGAGGGAACACTTTCCTTCGGTGGAATGACAGCGTTCCTGCAACTCGTCAACAAAATTCAGGGACCTGCACGCTCATTGACAAAGTTGGTGCCTTCGTTCGTCGCAGTGTGCACTGCCGCAGAGAGATTATTGGAATTGGAAGAAGAACCCGAGGAGGAACAGGGAGAGCCCGTTGAACTCGCTGCTCCTTGTGGCGTTCGTTTCAATCACGTTTCGTATGCCTATACACCGGAAGACGGGGAAGTGATTTCCGACCTTTCGTTCGATTTCTATCCAGGTTCTTGCACCGCAGTAATAGGCGAAACGGGTGCTGGCAAAACAACATTGGTGCGAATGGTGCTTGCCTTGCTCCATCCGCAGCAAGGCTCAATAGAACTGTACAACAGCCAGGAAAGTCATGAGCTTTCGCCACGTATGCGCTGCAATTTGGTGTATGTGCCGCAGGGAAACACCTTGATGAGCGGTACTATCCGTGAAAACCTGTTGCTGGGAAAGCCGAACGCGACGGAAGAAGAGATTCATGATGCGTTGATGAAGAGTTGTGCCGACTTTGTGTTCGACCTTCCGGAGGGGATTGACACCGTTTGCGATGAGTCGGGAGGCGGACTGAGCGAAGGACAGGCACAGCGTATCAGTATTGCGCGTGCCCTGTTGCGCAACCGGAGCATTATGATTTTCGATGAGGCGACAAGTGCCCTTGACCCGGAAACAGAGCGACAGTTGTTGAATAACATTCTCGCATCAAGCGATAAGACAATCATTTTCATCACACACCGTCCGGCAGTGATAGAATATTGTCACCAATCTCTGGAAATACATCGTTGATGGAAAAATAAAAAAAGAGCCTGTAAGCAATTGCCTACAGGCTCTTTTTTGTATTTGACAGATAAGTTTCTTATTTTGCAGCCGTCACTTTGTTCTTGCAGCAGTCTTTCTTCTCTACGGCAGCAGTAGCTTTTTTGCAATCTTTCTTGCAGTCTTTCTTGCCGTCACATTTCTTCATTTCTGCGGTAGCAGCCTTTTCTTTGCAGCAATCTTTCTTCTCTGCAGTGGCTTTCTTGCAATCTTTCTTGTCGTCGCACTTCTTCATTTCTGCAGTGGCAGCCTTTGCTTTGCAGCAGTCTTTCTTCTCTGCAGCAGCCTTCTTGCATCCGCCTTCTTTCTTACATCCGTCACATTTCTTAGCCTGAGCAGTAGCCTTTTCCTTATGACACTCTTTGGCTTCCGCTTTTGTTGCAGCTGTTGTCACATCTACCTGCTGAGCGGCAGCCTTCTTCTCGGTAGCAACCTGACCTTTAGCCTTTACGGCTTGTGCATTGGCTGAAGTGGAAAAACACATGGCAGCAACTACAAGTGCTGCACTGAAAATCATCTTTTTCATATCGTTTCTTTTTTAATTAGTAATGACTTAAATTGTTTTTTTATGTTATGTGTTTGCAAAAATAATGGCTTTTGGCAGAACCGACAAACTTTTTTAGTTATTAAATATTAACGGTGTGTCAGTTGGCGGACTAAAAACCACAGGTGCATAGCGGTGGTCGTAACGATTCCGTAATGCCTGCGCATCACTTGAAAGCGCTCACGGAGAGAGTCTTTGTGGTGCGTCATGCTGTCTCCTCCTTGAAGGAAATTGGCGACCACGACAGGCACTCTCACAAGTTTTTTTCGCTGTTTCTCAGCCTCTTTCATCACTCTGATGCACCAGTCCACATCGGCTGAATGGCGAAATCTCAAATCGTAGGGTAGTTGTTGGGCAATGTTGGTGGCGGCGTAGAATGCCTGATGGCACACCAGCATCCCGTGGCGAAAAGAGCGCCATGTGAGTCGGTCGGGTGGCGAAAGGCGCCGGTGTCGCACAAAACGCCCGTTTTCATCGACAATATCCGTATCGCCATAGAGCACCGCGGGCATATCTCCATCGCCCGATTCTTCTGCTGTCCGTGCAATCACTTCAAGCGTCTCTTCGCTGGGCAGGCTGTCGCCGGCGTTCAGGAAGCAGATGTAGTTGCCCGTTGCCCGTTGTAGTCCTTTGTTCATCGCATCATACAAACCCTTGTCAGCTTCTGATATGATGATGATTTGATGTCCGTTCTCTTCTTCATCCGACCGCTTTTTATACTCATTGGCGAGTTGTAGCGTGCTGTCAGTCGAGGCACCATCGACGATGATGTGCTCCACATGCTCATAACGCTGCCCCATAACGCTGTCTGCCGTTGAAGGAAAAAACTTCGCGGCATTATAAGTGACCGTTATGATGGTAAACGTAATCATGTCAGGTTTATAATTGATAGTGTTTGAAGGTCATGGCTTGCTGATACACTTCGGTGTATTTTGCCGCCACGCTTTGTTGTGAATAGTCTTTTGTTACTTTCTTGACAGCATTGTCAGAGAGCATTTCACTGTCGCTTTCATAGAGTGTCCAGAAAATGCCTTTTGCCAAATCTTCCGCATTTTTGTATGCCGCTACATATCCATTCTTTTTGTGTTCAATCATTTCGGGAATGCCTCCAACTTCAAAACCTACGCATGGCACTCCGCAAGCCATCGCTTCCATGATGGTATTTGGCAGGTTATCGGAGAGTGACGGAAGGATAAATAAGTCGGCAGCATTATAGGCATTGACGAGTGTTTTCACGTCGGTGGTGTATCCTAATGGGAAAACCGGTAATCCAATTTGTGCCTGAATCTCGTCAGACTGTCCTCCGAGCACTGCCAATGCAAGTTGTTCTCTCACTTCCGTGTGAGTTTTTTCCAGTTGCTGAACGGCATTGATAAGATATCCCATACCTTTTCTTTCATCCGTCACTTTATGCGAAGCGAAGAGAATCAGTTTCTTATCCAGTGGCAGTTGCAGTTCTTCGCGTGCTGAGTTTTTATCTCTTTTGCAGAAGATGTGCGTATCAATAGCGTTGGGTATGTTCGTGATTTTCTGCCCGGTCAGCAGCGCACTCTGTTTAGCTTCCTTTGCCAGCCATTGACTGCATGTCACGAAATACACATTATATCTATTATAAAGCAGTTTCTTTTGTTTCCATATCTGACTGGAGAGGTCGTTTTTCCCTCCTCCGTTCGGCAGATACGGACAGTGATGGCAAGAGGTCTTGAAGTGTTGACACTCCATTGTGAGATGACAAATGCCAGTCGCTGCCCATGCGTCGTGCATGGTCCATACCACTGGTTTTCCGCTTTCGAGGATGCGTTGGATGCTTTTCAGCGAGAGAAATCCTTGGTTGATCCAATGTAGGTGGATGATGTCTGCCTCGCGGAATTCGCGCAATCGGGTAATATCAGCGCCCGCATTGGCTATGTCGATGTTGAATAGATTCTTGCGTGAGAACCACAAGCGAACAAAGATGCACCACCGTTCCCAAAGGAAGCGCCATCGTTGCAGCCATGGCTTGTTCAGTCCGACGACGGAAATGTCTTCGGTCTCCTTTTTCTGAACCAGCATCTTTGCCTTGACGCCATTGTTGTTCAGTGCGTCCATCAGTCGATGAGCAGCAATGGCTGCGCCTCCCGTACGCTCGCTTGTGTTGACAATCAATACCCTCATCTTTTTGCAGTTATAGGTGCAAAAGTAAGCAAAATAATTGAGAATTGAAAATGGATGATGGATAAATGCGGTTTTAAGGGCTAAGGTCCTTAAGGTCTTTAAGCTTTCTTCGTAATCAGCACTGTTGCATAGGCAGCGATACCTTCTTCTTTTCCAACGAAGCCGAGCCGTTCGGTTGTGGTCGCCTTAATGGAAATATTGTCAGAATCGGTTCCGATGACATCCGCCAGGCATTGTTGCATGGCTGGGATATGTGGGTTGAGTTTCGGATGCTCGGCGCAGACGGTGGCGTCGATATTTCCTACGACATACCCCTTCGAGGCAATGAGTTCGATGGTCTTTCGCAGGATAATCTTACTGTCCATATCGAGCGTTTCGTCTGATGTGTCGGGGAAGTGGTAGCCGATATCACGCATGTTGGCAGCTCCGAGCAGTGCGTCGCAGATAGCATGAATCAGCACGTCGGCATCGCTGTGTCCCAGTAAGCCCATAGAGTGGTCAATACATATTCCGCCTAACCACAACTTACGGTTTTCCACTAATCGGTGGACATCATAACCAAAACCTACGCGGATACCCACCCTATGTCCCTCCCGAGGGGAGGGATTCTTTTTAGTATTTGTATCTTGAAAATCTGTCGGAAGCATGGGGCTGAATATTAGTATTTATCAATTCTTTATGATTCCCTCCCTTGGGGAGGGATAAAGGGTGGGTTTTGATTTACCTTCTCCTAAACAAATCTTTGATTCCGTCCATGTCGAACGACAGGGTGAATCGCAGTGTCTGGTCGAGTGGGTTGCTCTTTGCCGTGGCAATCACATATCCGGCATCGAGTGAGAACACACTCATGCGGAATCCTGCACCGACCGTGAAATACTTGCGGTTACCTTTGTTCTCGCTCTCGTGGTGATATCCGGCGCGGATAGAGAACTGGTCGTGGTACGTATATTCTGCACCGACACTCCATTGAATCTCCTCCAGCTCTTCCTTGAAGCCGTTTGGTGCATCGCCGAAGCTCTTGAAAATACCGCTGATGCTCGACACGTCATAATAGTCTCTCTGTACTCGCTCCTGATAGTCTTCCGTCGTTTCTCCTTCCTCTTGTTTCGGGTAAGTGGGAACCAGCAGTTTGTTGGCATCTGCGGCAATCGTGATGCGGTTGTATTCGTCGATAGGCACCATCAGTGAAGCACCCAGTCGCAGGTTGGTCGGGATAAATTCGCTACGGTTGTCGCCTCCGAATGTGATTTTCGAACCGATGTTCGAGATGTTCAGACCCAGTCCGAGCTGACATTCACGCGAGCCGAGATTCAGATAGTTCTGATAGTAGCAGGCGATGTCGGCGGCAAAGGCTGAGCCGGGACTCGTGTCGTCGGTATAGTCGTAGGTGAGGTCAGAGTGAATCCAACGGACTGCAGCGCCGATTGAAAATTTCTCACTCAGCATCAGCGAGTAAGCCACGTCAAGCGACATCTCGTAGGGATTGATTGTCATGCTGTTGTCGTCGGTCTGTCCGGCGTTCGTATATACTTCACCGAGCGAGAAATAGCGCAGTGATGCTGATACGGCACTGTATTCACCAATGCGGTAATATCCCGACAGATATGCCAAGTACATGTCGTTGACCAACTGGCGCAGCCACGGTGTGTAGTTCAGTGCCACACCGGCGCGGGAGATGCAGAACGGATATTTGGCGGGATTCCAGTATTGTGAAACCACATCGGGGTCAGTTGCCGCACCCACGTCACCCATACCGGCAGCCCGGGCATCGGGAGCGATACTTTGTGACGTTACGGAAGTGTTCACGGGATTGAACATATCCCTTTTTTCATTTTGGGCTTGCGTGGTTGCTGCGATGAGGAGCAGGCATGCGATAGCCGATATTCGGATTGTCTTGATCATCTTTCTCTGTTTTCGGTGAAACGTTATGCTAAACAATAACGCAGAAGATGTTTATTTATTGTCTAAGATAATCAGTTTCTTGGCTTTAGAGGCTTTCGGGCTGTTGTCGCTGCTGATGCGGGCACGGTAAATATAGACACCGGTCTGCAGTCTTCTGCCGCCATCTACGGTGAGGTCCCAGTCCACGGTGTAGGCTGAACCGGTCGATACACCGCTTTCGCTGTGCTTCCAAAGCAGCCGTCCGCTCATGTCGAACACCTCTATCTCAACATCCATATTGCTGCCCGTGCGGTCGTGGTTGATGATGAAGGTCGTGGTGGTTGAGGCTGGGTTGTTCGTGCAGCTGACACTGAAGATGTTCGGCTCGAGTCCTTTCACCACACGGAAGGTCAGTTCAGCTGTCGAAGAGTTGTTCAGGATGTCCCATGCGCGGAACTTCAGCCGATGTTGTCCTTCGCTCAGTTCGGGGATGTTATACCAGGTTGAGCCGGTCGTATAGCTGCCGAAATCAAAGGTGAAGTTATTGTTCAGTATGTATGTCTTCGTCATGTCACTGTCGATGATGAGTTCCATGTCGTGACCGATGCCGGCTCCCGAGGCGTTGATACCGTCTTTGTCGGATATCTGTGCCACGAAATAGGGCGTGCTGTTCACTTTGTCGCCATTCGTGAACGACGGGCTGTTCAGATAGCAATAGATGGACGGACCGATAGAGTCGTTGCCCAGCGTTTCTGAACCGCCGATGATGAAATTGCTGTTTGCTCCGTGTGCCTTCTGTTGTCGGTCGTTGCTGACGGCATACATGTTCATCATACCGGTCAGGTCGGTATAGTTGATGTCCATCGGCACGGCAAAGACGAACGAGAATTCTCCGTTGCGGATGCTGTCCGAGCCGTTGAAAAGAATCTTTGTCCGGTCTTTATATACAAATGCGGGGGTCGGTGGTTCCGCCTTGTCCATTTCAGGGTCGTTGCGCTTGCACACTACCTCTTCTTCTGAGTCACGGACGGTGGTGTAGAGCGTGCCGTTGAAGTTGCTCACCTTTTCACCGTCCTGCTCAATATGGCCGGTCACGCTCACCTTCGAACCGGCTTTTAGCAGTGGCTGATTGCCGGGCTGTGGGGTTTCTCCGTTGATGGCATCGATGACCACTTTCATGGTTGGCAGTTGCAGAGACAGTGCCGGGTCGCCCAACAGTGAGTATTGCAGTTTGTTGGTCGTGCGGTCCCTGCCGCTGGTAATCATCTCATTCTTTGCCCGTCGCTGCGCCTCGCCGAGTGTAATTGCCTTTCCGTTGTCGAGGCTGAGCACGTGTTTGAGGAATGCCATGTTGATGACCTTATTATAAGAGGCATACACCGTGCGGGTTGTTCCGAAGAAAGCGATGGCACCGCCTTTCTTGTTCAGCACGGCTTCCTCGCCGATGCTCGTTGTGGCACCGTCAAACGGCATGATGTCGCACGAGGCGGTAATCCACAGCGGCAGGTTAGTGTTCTGGAAATTCTGGAAATCGATGAGTTCCAACACCCGCTCATGGGAGATGCTGACGGCAGAACCATGTCCGGCATAGTCCATGATCAGTGCTCCGGCGGCTTGCTGCTGGCGGATGATTTTCGATGCTTCGGGATAGGTGTTGCCGGTGGAGTTGGTCTCTCGGGTATAAGCGTCCCACATCACTTTCTTCAGGTGGTAGCCGGGATATCTCGAAGCCACATCGTTGGCAGCGTCGTTCACATCGTTCATGTGCGTGTTGGCATTGCCGTCGTCGCCCATGAACATGATGACGTTTTGCCAGTTGCCTGCCTGTTCGTTCTTGGCGTAATTGATGGTCTTGTCCACCATAACCTTTGCTTCTTCCTCGTTACGCACCGGGAATCTGCCCACCGCCATGTCCAGTTTGTCGGAACTTCGTGGGTTGATGCCCTCGCCGTCGTCCAGCAGGCAGAACCAGCCGTCGTCCAAGTAGCAATACACCTCGTTGAATGAGTTCTCGCTTTCGAATGTCAGGAGGAAATCGTCAGGCGAGAATCCTCTCCACGACGCACTCTTCATTCGGTTGTCCCATGCACAGTCGCCGAAGAGCAGCAGGTGTTTGGGCAGGTCGTCGTCGTTCTCTGCGCGGTCATAGAGCATCTTCAGATAGCGGCGGTAGGCATTGCCGTCGGGTGTGCCGCTTGAAAATTCGTTATATAACTCATCGGCTGGCACGATGCGTACGCGCAGCCCGTCCCACTCCTCGTGGAAGGCTTTCAGGCGTTCTGCCTGTGTGCGCAGTTTTTGTGAGGTGGGGATGATGATGACCATGTCTGCCGCACCGTCGCCATGCAAGTCTTGGTTGGTGATGTTGTGCACGTATTCCGGCACGGGGAAGGTTCCTGTAGTCAGGCGCGGGGCAGCTGCTTTGTCGGTCGAGGTGATTTGGATGAAGTCCAGGCGAATTGCTGCAGCACCCGTGTTGGCGATTGTCACCGTGTTGGAGGATTGGAGGTTGTTCACCACCTCAAAATATTGACTCGACAGACAACCTTTATCATAGTCTTCAGGAGGGAGAATCGTCATGTCGCCTATTGCCGTTCCGTTCAGCGATATCTGTGCACTGCCGGCAGCATCGGATGAGAGCACCACGATAACCCTGCCCGTTCCGTTTCCTTTGGCTGCGACGCTGTACTGGCGGCTGCTGCCTGCGGCGATTGTTTCTGCGTCGAACAGTTTCCGTCCACCGTGATACCAGGCGAAACTGTCGTTCTCGTAAAGCGTGTTATAGTCTTCGTCTGAGGGATAGAAACTGCCTACGAACGAGGCGCTGTCCACCGTCAGCGGTGTCCCTTCGTCCTGGGTAAGGAAATAGTATCCGTAATCGGAGAAATAGTTTCTCACGCGTACATTCTTGATGTTTACTGTCGTCCTTCTGCCCGACTGGTTGGTCACGTCGGTCAGCTGGGTGCCGTTCCACGTCACAGGTCCCTGCGCATGGAACAGTCGTCGTCCGCCGACAGTGTAGGTAGCCACCTCTTTCAAGTCGTCGGTGGCAATCAGTTCTTCAGCCACCAGTTGTTCGTTCTGCAATGCGCCGCCGTAGCCATAGACCTTCACGCGGCTCAGGTCGGTGAAACCTGCCTGTTTGATGAGCGCGTCTGTCAGTTGATAGACACCCGTCGAAGGAACACGTATCTTTGCCCATTTGCCTGTGGCGAGCACCGAGTGTTCCGCATATCGGCTGCCCGTTTCCGGAGCCTTGCGCTGGTTGAGTTTCCGCATGGAGCGCTTGACGGGTGCCGATTGGAGTTCAAGCATGAAGCTGGCAAGAATCTGTGGCTTGCCATTGCGCATCGCCAACGGCACAAACATCACCTCCAGCTTTCCTTTCTTCCGTTCGGTCACGATGCGCTGTTCCACGGTGGGTAGTTGCGGCAACGGCTCAGTAGTGATGGATTGGTATTTCCGCACATCCGAAGCCGTCATCGGAACAAATTCCGGATACACGATGCGCACCGTATAGACCGAGTCGGCATAGTTGCCGCTCAGCGGTATCGAGTAGGTGAACTGCGGCAGCACGGAGTCTATTCTCACCTCGTCCGCCGTCAGGTTGAAGAAGCGTTGTGCCGACAGTTTCTGTGGGAGCACGACAAAGAGGGCGAGCAGCAACATGCTCCTCACCACCTTTAATATATATATGTGCTTCCTCATCTTCATTTCTTTTTATTAAGCCCCACCCTAACCCTCCCCCAATGGGGAGGGAACGCCTGACGGGAGAATTTCCCTAAAGTCCTTAAGGACCTTAAAGACTCTAAGGACCCTAAAGACCTTAAAATCCTTACCCTCCCCATTTGGGAGGTTAGGGGGCTCCTACTTGCAGTCAAACTCCAGCACCTTCTTGTCGCCGAGATACCCTTCGAGATGGTCTTCGGGGTGCACCGGTCCCACGCCGGCAGGCGTTCCCGTGTAGAGCAGGTCGCCCGTCTTCAGCGTGAAGAAGCGGCTGATGTATGCAATGATTTCATCCACGCGGTAGAGCATGTCGCCCGTATATCCGCTTTGGACCGTCTTGCCGTTGATATCGAGGTGGAAGTGCAAGTCCTGTATGTCCTTGATTTCCTCGATGCTCGTCCATGTACCGATGACTGCCGAGCCGTCGAATCCCTTGGCAATCTCCCATGGCCGTCCCGCCTTTTTCAGTTTCGCCTGCACGTCGCGTGCCGTGAAGTCGATGCCCACAGTCAGTGCATCGTAGTAGCGGTGGGCGAACCGTTCGGGGATGCCCTTTCCCAGACGGGAGATGCGCACCACGATTTCCGTCTCGTGGTCGATGCGTCCCATCTCTTCGGGAACGAAAAACGGCTTGCCGTTGTTCAGCAACGCAGAGTCGGCTTTCGTGAAGATCACCGGTTCCTCCGTTTTTAATAACGTGCCATGCAGCTCTTTATTGTGCAGTGCATAGTTCATACCGATAGCAAAGATTTTCATGTTGTGCGGTTTTAAACGATTATTTTGCGACAAAAATAAACAAAATAATTGAGAATTCAGTCGCTTTTGGCGAGAATTGTAAATCGCCTACGGCGAGAAATCCTTCAAATCTATACAAATCGAACAAATCTATTTTTGAATATTTGAAAGATTTGTATGATTTCTGCGCAAAGCGCACTCCCGTTTTGTTGGAGAACTGTAAATCGCCTGTGGCGAGAAATCCTTCAAATCTATACAAATCGAACAAATCTGTTTTTTGAATATTTGAAAGATTTGTATGATTTCTGTGCAAAGCGCACTCCCGTTTTGTTGGAGAATTGTAAATCGCCTACGGCGAGAAATCCTTCAAATCTATACAAATCGAACAAATCTATTTTTGAATATTTGAAAGATTTGTATGATTTCTGCGCAAAGCGCACTCCCGTTTTGTTGGAGAACTGTAAATCGCCTGTGGCGAGAAATCCTTCAAATCTATACAAATCGAACAAATCTGTTTTTTGAATATTTGAAAGATTTGTATGATTTCTGTGCAAAGCGCACTCCCGTTTTGTTGGAGAATTGTAAATCGCCTACGGCGAGAAATCCTTCAAATCTATACAAATCGAACAAATCTATTTTTGAATATTTGAAAGATTTGTATGATTTCTGTGCAAAGCGCACTCCTGTTTTGTTGGAGAATTGTAAATCGCCTGCGGTGAGAAATCCTTCAAATCTATACAAATCGAACAAATCTATTTTTGAATATTTGAAAGATTTGTATGATTTCTGCGCAAAGCGCACTCCCGTTTTGTTGGCGAGAATTGTAAATCGCCTACGTTGAGAAATCCTTCAAATCTATACAAATCGAACAAATCTGTTTTTGAATATTTGAAAGATTTGTATGATTTCTGCGCAAAGCGCACTCCCGTTTTGTTGGAGAATTGTAAATCGCCTACGGCGAGAAATCCTTCAAATCTATACAAATCGAACAAATCTATTTTTGAATATTTGAAAGATTTGTATGATTTCTGTGCAAAGCGCACTCCCGTTTTGTTGGAGAATTGTAAATCGCCTGCGGTGAGAAATCCTTCAAATCTATACAAATCGAACAAATCTATTTTTGAATATTTGAAAGATTTGTATGATTTGCCTACGGCGATTTTCAATTCTGCGCAAAGCGCACTCCCGTTTTGTTGGGAATTGTAAATTTCGCTTGAGTCACTTTCTTAGGGTAGGGCTTCTCCCCTCCGTGAGGGGCGGTAACCCATCATTCTACAGCAAAGGAGCTTTTAAAGTTTTTAGTGCATTTCTCCCGTCAGGCGTCCCCTCCCCAGTGGGGGAGGGTTAGGGTGGGGCTTCCCATCAAAAAAAGCCTGTCGCTCGAAAGCGGCAGGCTTTTTCCTGTTATCTATTCTTAGTGAACATGTTCTTAGTTGAACACTGTTTTTACACCGTTTACGATATAGATTCCTCGTCCCGGGTTGGTCACCTTACGTCCTTGCAGGTCGTAGATTTCCACTTTGCCGTCGGGCTCTGGGCGGTTAATATCGGTGATGCCTGTCGGCTGGTCCACCACTTCGATGAAAGTGTCATCGCCTCCGACGAACGGTTTAGCGTATGCCGTATTATCTTCTTGCCTAATCATCTGCATGTAGGCATACAATCCGCGTGGGCATGGACCTACTGGACCTGTCGTGAAGTACATCTTGCCGGCAGCGTAGTAATAGGAGTTGGCAGGAATTGTTCCTCCTGGCTCATAAACACCCGTTTCTACCATTTTGTATGTACCCTGTTCAGGCTTGCCTTCAATCACGAATGCTTGAGAACTTGTGAACGGAGTGATCTCTGTCCAGATAGAGCCGTCACCTACAGCTTGGCCTCCTTCATACCTCATGTCAGGGAAGCTCTCTCTTGACTTAATTTCCACGTCGGTAGCAATCCAAATTGGTCCTTCCATACTGCGTTCCACCTGATAGTTGCGAGTTTCGTCCTCCAGGAACCAACCAGCCACACCGTTAGCAGTAGCAGAATATGCCTTTGAGAACGACGGACGATTGTATTTAAATTCCGACCCAGCTGATATTTCCGGATATTTAGAAGGTCTTACGATATAAGGCACACCAGCTTGCATCACGATTTGATTATCGGCTTTGCCAGTCAATTGGTTCTTATAGTAGATAGTACGTCCCTCAAACCGATCGAGTTTAGAAACATTTGCTTTTTCTCCGAACATCTCTTTTACGTGTTTGAGCGTCAGCGATACGGGCAGTACCACATAACTCCAGCCATCTTTCGGCATCGTGCGACGGAGGACTACCGTCTTCACGGTTGTAAAGTTGGGGTCGGTAGCAATGTTAGAAGGGTTGAAGAGGTCAATCCACTGCGTATTGTTCTTCATCTTTGTTTTAGCTGACATCTTCGGATTTCCGCCTTCCATGATAACTGAACCATCATTACCATTAATCATTTCAAATGGACCGACATCTTTGCTTCCGTCAATCTCGTCGATGACAAATTCATTAGGTTCTACCTTACCCATATAGAGCAGTTCGAAGTCGTCGAAGCATACCCACTCGTTATCAAAACTTCCATCGACTTTGCTGTGATCCACACCGATTACCAATTCACCGTCTGGACCAACATATACTGGCAGACCGATACGGTAGTTGCTGGCGTTTTTATGGGTATCGTCAGTAGACGTTTGGTCTGACTCGCTCATGGCATCCACCGCGTTGAAGAAACGTCCTGCACCTGTCACCGTCTTGGGAACAACCCAGTTATAGGCTGCATCTGCACCAGTATCAAAGAAAGTTCCCTTATATCTTGCAAAAAGATTTTCATCTTTTACAAGGTACATCTGTGCATTAACTGTTTCTATCGCTGCATCAGTCATCGCTCTTCCGTCAGCATATTTATGATGATAATTCCATAGTCCGAGCTGTGTATATAGGAAGGTGGAGTCACTGATACAGTTGACGAAGTTGTATTTAGAGATTTTTCCGAGTTGGTTATGTCTGATAGCACCTTCATAGATAGACGGCAACATACGGCGTACCTCTTGTGCAGGTAAGTCAATCTCTTCATTCTGATCATTCAAACCTTTCTTTCCTTTAGGATAGCTCCATGCGAAGAGGTAGCTGTCGTGGCTACGACGCCACATCCATTCGCCATCAATTTGTACGCGGGCTTGGTTAAACCAAGTGTCAGGAGCATTAGTGTTTGTATTGTTCTCGCCCATCTTATCTCCATTGCTTGCACTCAAATCGTTCCAATTGGCAATAGTGTATTGCGTCATATCGTGCGGTGCATAGAATCCACGTACATAAACCACATAGAGACCTTCGCGCAGACCTGTGATTTTCTGCTGAATGTTGGCAGAACCCTTGAAGATGGAACCACAATAGTTTGCCTCTTGTCCTTCCGTCATCATAAATTCTTGAGCATTCACGTCAGTACCTTCATGTCCTGTACGCCAGAAGTGTCCTGTACCCACTTTGTGGTGCTCTTGCTTGTTGTCCCAGTGGCCACTATAATCTATATTGTATGGGTGTACATGGTGGTGGCCTTCATCATGTGGATAGGCGTTACGGTCGAACCATTGCCATCCGAATTCGGTATCTTCATCAGGATGAGTGTAATGTCCTTCAGCATCAGGACCATCGCAAGCACCCTTTGCCCAGTTATAATTAAATGAGGTATAGAACTTCGGATTCACGATTTTTGAAGACATGTCCGCTGGCTGTGTTTCAGATGCCACCAAGCGGAAACGGTCACGCTCTTTTTTGGTCACCAATTTCCAACGGTTGTTCTTGTCATTAGCAGCTTCTGTCAGTCCATCATCCAAACTTATGAAATACTTGCCTTGGTCGTAGTTTTTCTTCTCGTCGCCGAGTGATTCGTTCCATTCGTCATTACTATAGAGTGGCACAACATTGGAATCACCAGCACCAGTGCGTTCAAGAACTACGTTGAAGTTAGTGAAATAAAGTCCATTAGTAGAGCTATGATTCGTTGCCTCTGGATCTACTTGAATCGTGAAAGTCGTTGTACGGCTATTGATATTGTCTTTTGAAATCTCGCTCATATCAGGAGCGGTAAACTTCTTTGTCACGTCACCTGCTTTTACAATAAACTTTCTATTCATAGTCCCTGTCAATCCATTGAAGTAATAACTTTTGATGATATAATCTTCGGGAGCGGTAATTGTGATGGTACGTTCACCATCTTCGTCAGCGGGGTAGAAGCCTAATGCATTGTGATAGTTGTCATTTGAAGAAGTAGTAGCATTAGTTACTCCGATGAATGCGCCATCAGCCGTCACTGTAACAGGCACCGTACCGTTGCTGAGCGCCAAGTTGGCTGTGAAAGTGCTTGCTGCCGTAGTGCTTGGAGAAAAAGAACCAAGAGTGGTAATGTCAGTTCCTTTTTGGGCAATTGCCACGGTAGGTTTGTCAGCACCATACATCTGTCCTGCAAACTTCACGAAACGTACCGCATTATAGTCAGCACTTACCTTACCAGCATTGGTAAGCAACAGGTAAGAGTCGCGGTTGTAATATTCCGATTTGATTAAATCGCCATTACTATTCAGATCTCTATTTGTCTGTCTGTGTGTATAGATGATATATTCCACTTCGCCTTTTTCACCTTCCACCTCATGGAACTCAAAGAAGAATCCACCAGGATGGCCACCGTCATTGACACCATCATGATATTCATCTTTATAACGCAATGCGAGGAATTTATTGTATTCAAAGTGACCAAACAGACCGTCGTTCACATTCATACGTCCAATAACCCTGTCTTCACGCACACCTACTGGCTGAAACCAATAGCCTGTTTGCGTGAAAGTAGGACGGATAGGACGTGAAGTCTCCTTATATAAGATATATGGCAGTCCCACTTGGTTGACCATACCGGTTTCTCCCCAGTAGTCACCAATCTGCAGATATTCGCCAGTGGCTACGTTACAAAGATAGAGAGTGTCACTTTCCACCTCAGAAACACGATGTCCCTTCCAGTGGAATCCGAGACGAGCACGACTGTTGCTTCTAAAACCGTCAATCAAGTCAGAGCCCTTGAAATAGTCGTACTTTTTATCTCCAAAGACAATTACTTCCCATTCATCTCCCCTTGGGCTTGTTTCCTTCTGAGCGTAATCACTTCCGCCCGTTCCTTGTGCGAAGGCGCTGGAAACAGCAAGCAACAACATTGCTGAGAGCACGATAAATTTTGTAAATGCTTTTTTCATTTTTTCTTTTTTTGCTTTTTACTTTTTTTACTTTGTTTTCTCAAGTTCTTAATCCCACATAGAGCTCCAGTCGTTCACGCCGCCAAGGTCATCATCGTCGTCGTAGTTCCAGCCTTTGCCCGGTGCGGGAGGACCACCTGGAGTATTTGGATTACCACCCTCAGTAGAACCAATGCCACCAGGACCATTACCACCATCTTCGTCAACATACGAAGGGTTAAGCAATTTTTCCACCTCCATCGGAATGATTTCCAATGAAGGGCAAACATAAGTCATTTTCTTTTTCATGTTCATGTCTTAAATTTGTTATATACTTTATTGTTATTATTATTGTTTCTTTACCTACATCATTGGTTGCATAGCGGACGGTGGTTGCTTGTTTCCCAATACACATTATTATATATATAAGGGACGCATCGCGCCGTTTTACCATCTTGCCCGTCACCAGGCGTGTATGCTCAATACGGATGGTCAGTAATGTTTTCTTTATGTCGCGGATGTTGGGATTATATAGACTTGCACAAAAGGTTTCGTTCTGACTCTTTATTTTCTACTTCCATTTGCTTGTCTTCATGCGTTGCACCGTTTTACGACTCGTTCGCTATTTTTCATCCACTATCCGAGGCTTACTTTCAGGCTTGCACTTGCCACTTAATTTGTAATAATTTGTTATTGTTTAAATCGTTTTTATGTGCAATTTGTTACTTTCCCGCCGTTGTATCAAAAAAATCGGGTGCAAAAGTACGCATTTATTTTCATTTGTCACTGTCTTTGTGTGTTAAGAATCCTTAAATTTTTGTTTTTTCTTTCGGCGTGTATAAATATACAAAAAGGTATTGTATATTCATACGTCAACTTTCGTTTTCCAAAAGTGGCACTTTCAGGTTGCAAAAGTTCCCCTTTTAGCTTCTAAAAGTTCCCCTTTTGGAGTGCGAAAGTGGCACTTTTGGAAAGCACTTCCTAACGTGTTGAAGTGCAAGGGTTTACAAATGTGCTTCCCAAACCGTCGCGGTGCATAAATATGCGAAACCCCTTCCTGTCGGATTGGTGGTCTGGCAGAAGGAGGGGCTTGAAGCTTTTAAGAGTCTTTAAGGACTTTAAGGTCATTAGGGTCTTTAAGGTCATTAAGGACTTTAGGGTCTTTAGGGTCGTTGAGGTCCTTGGGCTTTTCCTGCCGTCAGGCGTTCCCTCCCCGGTGGGGGAGGGTTAGGGTGGGGCTCATTCCTCCCCCATTTGGGGGGAGGTCAGGAGGGGGCTCCCCTTACGCGTCGATGTTTGCGTAGGTGGCGTTTTTCTCGATGAATTCGCGCCGCGGCTCTACGTCGTCGCCCATGAGCATGGAGAATATCTCGTCTGCCTGGGCAGCGTTCTCGATGGTCACTTGCTTGAGCAGTCGGTTTTTCGGGTCCATCGTCGTCTCCCAGAGCTGGTCGGGGTTCATCTCACCGAGACCTTTGTAGCGCTGGGTGTGCAGGGCGTTGCTGTTTTCGTCGCCTTCCACGTACTTGTCGATGAATGCCTGTCGTTGCTGTTCGGTGTAGCAGTATTCGCTCACTTTCTTGTAGGTGCACTTGTAGAGTGGCGGTGTGGCGATGTATAGGTGTCCGTCTTCGATGACTTTGGGCATGAAGCGGTAGAAGAGTGTCATGATGAGGGTGTCGATGTGCGAACCATCGACGTCGGCGTCGGTCATGATGATGATTTTGTCGTAGCGGAGTTTTTCGATATTGGCTTCGCGGTCTGCCTCGCCTTCCACTCCGAAGCGCACGCCGATGGCTTGGATGATGTTCATGACTGATTCTGCCTCGAACACGCGGTGCCACTGCACTTTCTCGACGTTGAGGATTTTTCCGCGCAGGGGGAGGATGGCTTGGCGCTCACGGTCGCGTCCTTGCTTGGCTGAGCCGCCGGCTGAGTCTCCCTCGACGAGGAATATTTCGGTTTCTTTCGGGTCTTTGATGGAGCAGTCTGCCAGTTTGCCGGGCAGTCCGCCGCCGCTCATGACGCTCTTGCGCTGTACGCTCTCGCGTGCTTTTCGTGCGGCGATGCGTGCGGTGGCTGCGAGCACTACTTTCTCGCAGATTTGCTTGGCTTCCTTCGGGTGTTCCTCAAGGTAGTTGGAGAGGGCTTCGCCCACTGCCTGCTGCACGGCTCCCGACACCTCGCTGTTGCCGAGCTTGGTCTTGGTCTGTCCTTCGAACTGCGGCTCTGCCACCTTGATGGAGATGACGGCGGTGAGTCCTTCACGGAAGTCTTCGGGCGCTATCTCGATTTTCGCCTTTTCTATCTGCTTGGCGATGGCAGGGTCGTTGTCGGCATATTTCTTGAGTGTTCGCGTGAGTGCGATGCGGAAGCCGGTGAGGTGGGTTCCTCCTTCGATGGTGTTGATGTTGTTCACGTAGGAGTGGATGTTCTCCGAATAGTCGGTGTTGTACATCACGGCTACCTCGATGGGGATGTTCTGCTTTTCGGTCTTCAGGTAGATGACGTCGTCGAAGAGGTGTGTGCGGTGACGATCGACGTAGCGCACAAACTCTTTCAGTCCGTCCTTGGCGTGGAACACTTCTTCCTTCGTCTTTCCTTCTTCATCGGGGCGCAGGTCCTTCAGGGTGATGGTGATGCCGGCATTGAGGAATGCCAGCTCGCGCATGCGCCGTGCGATGATGTCCCACTGGTAGGTGGTGGTGGTGAAGACGGTGGCGTCGGGCCAGAACTGCTGGCGTGTACCGCGCAGTTCGGTGTTGCCGACAATCTTGACGGGATAGAGTGGCACGCCGCGCTCGTATTCCTGCTGATAGATTTTTCCGTCGCGGAATACTTGTGAGAGCATGCGTGAGGAGAGTGCGTTCACACAGCTCACGCCCACACCGTGCAGACCGCCACTGACTTTATAGGAGCCTTTGTCGAATTTTCCGCCGGCATGGAGCACGGTCATGACGACTTCGAGTGCCGACTTGTGCAGTTTCTTGTGCTCATCGACGGGGATTCCGCGTCCGTTGTCCTGAACGGTGATGGAGTTATCTTCGTTGATGACGACTTCGATGTGCGTACAGTAGCCTGCCATCGCTTCGTCAATAGAGTTGTCAACGGTTTCGTTTACGAGGTGGTGCAATCCTTTTTCGCTGATGTCGCCGATATACATGGCGGGACGTTTGCGCACAGCCTCCAGTCCTTCGAGGACCTGAATGTTACTGGCTGAGTAATTGCTTTGATTGTTCTTGTTTTCTGCCATATTTCTATGTGTACGTTATTAGTGTGCAAATTTACGAAAAATCTCGCAAACAGCGAAAAAATAAATGAAAAAAATCTGGGGAAAATTGGGAAAATTGGGAGGGCTGAGAACACTGGGAGGACTGGGAGTTCTGGGAGGACTGGGAAAGCTGGGAGGACTGGGAAGGCTGGGAGAGCTGAGAACTCTGGGAAAGCTGAGAACTCTGGGAAAGCTGAGAACTCTGGGAAGGCAGGGAATACCCCTAACCATATTTATCAATTCTCAATTCTCAATTCTCAATTAAAAAAAGGTTCCGTCCTTTTACGGACAGAACCTTTTGTTATCTTTGTGGCGTTATGCTTAGCCGAGGCTTGCAATATGCTTGCAGAGGCTCGACTTGAGGTTAGCCGCCTTGTTCTTATGGATGATGTTGGTCTTTGCCAACTTGTCGAGCATTTTCTGGATGCTCGGATAAAGCTTAACTGCTTCGTCCTTGTCTGTCATAGCGCGCAGTTTGCGAACAGCATTGCGCATGGTCTTTGCATAATATCTGTTGTGCAAAGTTCTCGTCTTTGTCTGACGGATTCTTTTCAGAGCTGATTTATGATTTGCCATCTTAATCTCTAATCTTTTTAATGTTTACTTTTATCTTGTTTTTAGTAGTCCCTAGGAGAGTCGAACTCCTCTTTAGAGAATGAAAATCTCTCGTCCTAGCCGATAGACGAAGGGACCATGCAACTTTTATTGCGGGTGCAAAGGTAAGTGTTTTTCTTGACCCCACCAAATTTTTCTCCAATAAATTTTCTCTAAAGGCTGTTTTTTTGTATTTTTGCACATATTTTAAAGAGTTATGCTGACTTGTACGGAAGCCGTCGTGCTGCATTCGGTGAAGTATGGCGACGGCTCGCTCATCGTTGAGATGCTGACGGAGGAATACGGGCGCTTGTCGTTTATGGTTCGTGTTCCGAAGACGTCGAAGGGAAGGCTGAAGCGCCAGTTGTTTCAGCCCCTGTCGGTGTTGCGCCTGGTGTTCGACTACCGGCAGCGGGCAAATCTCCAGCATCTGCGCGATGTGCAGGTGGCACTGCCTTTCTCGTCGATACCTTTCGAGCCGTTGAAGTCATCGGTGTCTCTGTTTCTTGCGGAGTTTCTCTATCATGCTACGCGCGGCGAGCAGCGCAACACATCTTTATATAATTATATAGCGAAGAGTCTGGAGTGGTTCGACGGTGTGGAGCATTCGTTTGCGAATTTCCATCTGGTGTTCATGATGCGTCTGACGCGTTTCATCGGTTTCTTTCCAAATGTAGAGGGTGGGGTGGAAGGCGACTGCTTCGACCTGCGCAACGGTCGTTTCTGCACGTCAGCACCGATACATCCCGACTTCCTTCAGCCTGTGGAGGCTGGGCGCATTCACACGCTGATGCGTCTGAATTACGCGACGATGCACCTTTATCGCATGAGCCGTCAAGACCGTCAGCGCATTGCCGACGTGATTTTGCACTATTATGCCATCCACGTGCCCTTGTTCCCTGAACTCCGCTCGTTCGATGTGCTGAAAGAGGTGATGGGGGCGGTTGTCGAAAAGCCGTCGGAAGTCCCTTCTACTGATTCGTGATGTGGCGTCCGCTTTGTATGATGAGGTCTGACACCTGCTCTTTATAGTCTTGATTTTCCAACAGTTCTTCGATGTTCAAGTGCATCCGGTAGCGCCAATAGTGCTTCGGGTTTGCCGGCTCGTTGATGCGTTCGTGCGAGTCGTCCTTCAGTCGCAACTGCTCGTCGATGGCGAGCCAGTCCTGTATGGCGATGATGCAGAGCATGGATGGCGACATGAGGTTGCGGAGGATGATGTCGCTGGCGAGCCATCCCGGTAACGGGTGGGGTGCCGGTCCCTGTCGGAAGAGCATGGTGTTGAAATAGGTCTGCGCCCGTTCCCAGTCTTCCTCCCACCACTGGCGCAGCGTCGGCATGTCGTGGCTGGAGATGGTGCACACGGAGCGGTAGGGATTTCGGGCGAGGTCGCCGAAGCGGTCGCGTGCGTCCTTTGGCATTGCCTGTATCTCGAGGCTGAGGATGCGCAACTGGTCCATGACCCATGCGACGCACTCAGGCACCATGCCGAGGTCTTCGGCGCAGACGAGCATGCGTGTTGACTGAACGAGTTTCGGGAGTTTTTTCATGGATTCCTGATACCAGAACTGGTCGTTGCGCTGATAGAAATAGTCGTGATAGAGGCGGTTGAAGGCTGCCTTGTCGTCGTCCCACAGCGATTCGTAAATGAAATCGCCATGCACGGAGATGCGTGGGTGGAACTTCTTCGGGTCGCGGTGGTCGCGAACGAACAGCACGTCGCTGATGAGGGCATAGAGTCCGTCGCGCAACCGCCGCTCGGTGTCCGATGTCTTGCCGGCGAATGCCCATTCCACTTTCCGTTGGGTGTCGAACGCCTCTTTCATCCGGTAGCGTCCGTCGGACGTGGGGGTGAGGTAATTGTCGCGCACGGTCGGTGCCAATTCGCCGAACAGTCTGTCGAGCACCCAGTCGGTGATGAAGGGTTCGGTCAACAGTTCTTCCTGCCAATAGAGACCATAGCGCTCAATTTCCTCCCGTGTCATGCCCAGTGCCGGTGCGAAATGCCCGATGACGCCGTGCACGGCATGGGCTGGAATCTCCCAGATGCGGAAGAATCCCAGTACGTGGTCGATGCGATAGGCATCGAAAAACTTCTGCATGTGGCGGAAGCGGCGTGTCCACCAGGCGCAGTCGTCTTTCAGCATCTCCTCCCAGTTGTAGGTGGGGAATCCCCAGTTCTGTCCGTTTGAAGAGAAGAAATCGGGCGGTGCGCCTGCCTGTTGGTCGGTGTTGAAGTAGTGCGGTTCCTGCCACACGTCGCAGCTGAAGCGGTTGACGCCGATGGGGATGTCGCCCTTGAGGATGATTCCCCGCTCCCGTGCATAGTCGTGGACAGCCCGCATCTGTGTGTTCAGCACGAACTGCACGTAGTAATAGAACGCCACGTCTTTCCATTTCTTTCCGTTGGGGAAGGCGTATTGCTTGCGTTCACGCTCGTTCCACGACTGGTGGTCGGGCCAGCAGGTGAAGTCGGCAGTGTGATATTTGTCGCGCAGAGAGCAATAGACTGCATACGGGATGAGCCATTGCTTCTCCTCGTCGAAGAATTGGCGGAAAGCATCTGTCTGCATCGTTCGCTCACCTTCGTGCACGTAGCTGACGTAAAGGTATTCCGTCTTGGCTTTGTTCACCCGTTCGTAATCTATTTGCGGCAGTGCGTTGAGCTCTTCCTGCAAGGCGGCAAACCGTTCACGTGCGCCGTTGTCGGTGAGTGGGGGCAACTGCCGGAGGTCGGCGTACTGCGGATGGAAAGCAAACACGCTGATACATGAATAGGGATAGGAGTCGGTCCAGGTGTGCGTGAGGGTCGTGTCGTTCACGGGCAGCACCTGCAAGATGCGTTGTCCGGTAGCAGCCATCCAGTCAATCATCGTTTTCAGGTCGCCGAAGTCGCCAATGCCGAAGCTGCCTTTCGTGCGCAGTGAGAAGACGGGAACCAATGTTCCTGCCACTCTCTCGTCGCCAAGCAGGAAATGCACTTCGGGCAATTCATAGACAACCACGTCGCCATCTTTCATCGGTGGCAGCGTGATGGTTCTGTTGTCGCCGCTCTCCCACATGGGGATGCCCTTGTCCATGACGACGAATTTGAATTCCAGACGAGGCTCTTGTAATGTCTTCGTGTCGAGTTCGACAATCCATTCGTGGTAATTGTGCTCGGTCATCTCCACTGCCCGCTGCGGCTGCCATTCGCCCAACAGGTTGCCGGCACCCATCACGCACAGTCGCTGATAGGAGCGGAGTTGCGGAGCGCGCACCTTCAGGCGCACCGTCTGGGCAAAAGATGTCTGTTTCCGTGAGAGAGCCTCGTGGTGGTGGAGGCATTCGGTGAAAGCCGAACTGTAGAGATAGGAGTTTTCGGGAATGTCGATCCAGTGGTCGTAGATGGTATATCTCTGAGCTTTCAGGCACGACAGTTCCAACCGGTGGCGTATGGTCATCCATTCCCTGCGTACGATTTTCGCCTTGCGGTCGATGACGCTGTAGAAATAATCGATATAGGATTCGCCTTCAGTCTCTATGCTGCAGGTCCAATGTGCATTGTCCGCAGGTTGCATCCTGACCGTAGTCCTCACTTCGCCCTCGTCGCTGTTGAGGATGTTCAGGGCAAGTCTTTCGCCAGGGGATGCCAGATAGTCGATGTAAAAGTATAGTTTCATAAAAAGAAATGGCTTGATAGTTATTGCAAAGGTAATTATTTTTTTGATGAAACCATGAAAAAAAGGCAACAAAAAACCCAGCGTCTTTCGACAACTGGGCGTTAGAAAGGAGGAGTGGTACCTCCAGGAATCGAACCGGGGACACACGGATTTTCAGTCCGATGCTCTACCAACTGAGCTAAGGCACCAATCTTTCATGCAAACCGTATTGAAACGATTGCGGGTGCAAAGATAAGACTTTTTTTTGAATCACAAGCATTTTTTTAAAGAAAAGTGATGAAAAATTTGTCTGAGACGTGAAAAAGACCTATCTTTGCACCCGCAAAATGACAATCGTCAGGATGCTTTCGGGATGTAGCGCAGTTGGTAGCGCACTACGTTCGGGACGTAGGGGTCGGGCGTTCGAGTCGCCTCATCCCGACAAATTAAAAATTTGAACTCCAAGGAAGTGGCTGAAAATCAACCACTTCCTTGATTTTTTAACAACTCCCTCTCTTGCTTTTGGCGGGATTTTGGCGGTTTAAATATTTTTATGATTTATATGAGCAAAAAAATGTGAGAGGTACAAGCTGTGTACTTCTCACATTTTTTAATCATCGATTGTAAATCAAAAAACATCAGAACGTGTAGCCGTTAACGCTGTCCCAGTCGGGATTGGCGGTCATGCGGAAGGTGCCGTCGCTCTGCTGACCACTGCCGCCGCTACCGAAAAAAGGACCGGTGTAGCGGGTGATCTGGTTGCGGGTGACGGGAACGTTCTCGAAGACGCGTTCCTTCACCGTGTTGTCGTTGGCATCGAGGGCGGTCACGGTGAGTTTCGTCAGTACGTCGTTCTCAGTGTGCGGCAAGGTGTAGATGTCGAAGACTGTGAGGCCGGGGGCAACAGTGCGGTATTCAGTCTGCTTCGAATTGACGCAGCCGTAGCCTGCCGACGGGCTGAAAGTCGAAGAGCCGCCCGTGTAGTAGAACTTCAGGCGGGCGACGTTCGACGGGATTTCTTCATCGTTAAGCATGAGCCGGAACATAGCGACGGCACGGGCCAGCACAAGGTCATACGACTGTTGGCTGTCGGTCACTACAAGATCACCATAATAATAAAAGGTGTCGGTTACTTTGTTGCTGGGGAACGTCACTTTTTCCTCCGAAGTGATGGTGGCTGAGCCTTCGCCGTTGTGGGCAATGACCACCAGCCGATATGTTCCAGCTGCAAGCGTTAGGGCTACAGTTCCAAAGTCGCTGTCTGTGTCCTTCTGCACGACTGTCTTGACCTTTGTGCCGTCTGCGTCGAAGATGGCGACGTTCAGGCGGGTGCAGAGTTCCGTGATGTCAGTAGCGGCACGGGTGAAAGCAGTTTGCTCAAATTGCGTCATGTGCAGGATGACGTTTGCTTCTTTCTTCATGACCATTTCCTCATCGAGGATAGGCTTCTCACACGCTGCTACCAGCAGGGCGAGAACAATAAACAAATACTTCTTCATGGCTTGCTATTGTTTGGTGATGATGGTTACAGGACGCACGTATGTTGCAGAAGGGAAGTCAGCATCACCCGACGTGTCTGGCGAACTGAGCACCCGATAGAGCAGGTCACCCTCTGCATCGGTATAGAAGTACTTACGGGCATTGGTAAGCACCGTGCCACCGTCTGCTTCGAACAGGTCACTGGCCGTTTCGCTGGCTGAATAGATGACGTTCAGTTCTGCCAAAGTGGGCAGTCGCCAGCCGTTGATGCCGTCAATAGCAGTACTGGCAATCAAGTTGTTGATGGTCTCGGCCAATCCGTCAGCATCGTAGGCATAAGTACTGTACGACTTGCCGATGCTTACTTCATTTGGCGAGAGCAGCGTGGCTGTAGTGCCATTGTTAGCCAAAACGTAACAGCCCTGATAGAGTGTTCCGACGGCTGGTAGCTCGCTCACACCGCCACCTTCTTCATTGTCATTTCCTTCATCGCCATTATCCGATGAACAACTGCCACTTTCGTCGAAGTCAAAGCGGATAGTACGCTCGCCAAGCCATGCTGCCCCTGTGATAGTTCCGCTTAGTGTCACGCCCACTGCCTCTGTGTATGTTCCCTCGATGGAAATCTTATAGCCTGCCTCCAGTTCGTCGGAGGTGGAATAGGTGTAGGTCTTCGTGGTGCCGCCGATGGTGATGTTTACGCTGATGCTGGCGGGCTGACTGCAGGGTGGTAGCAAATGCACATCATCTGTGCTCAGCCATGTGCGGTTGTCGGCTTGCTTAGTGAGTGCGATGGTCTGCGAACCTGCTGTACCGCTGTACGTACCTCCAACGCATAGCGACTGTCACAGCGGGGCAATGGTGACGCTCACCGCCGTTGCTGCCGTAGGTACCTTGCTGATGGTGACGTTCTGTATGAGCATCGTCTTCCTCGACATGCCGAGGGTAACAGTGTTCGTGCCGCCGTCCATGAGCGTCACTGTTGTTTGTGCCGCCATAAGTCAGAATGTTCATGGTCTTCCCGTAACATAATTGCCGATGTCGCCATAGCGTCCGAAGTTTCAGGCATAACATAGTCCGATGCCGATGCCCCACCAATGGCATACACCGAATACGCTCCCTCCACAAGCGGAATGTTCAGTGTCTGCCCCTCGTCGCCGATGGTCTGTGTCGCCTTGCATTCATCGCCTTGGAAAACATACACCGTCACAGGATAGCTCACCGTCTCCTCGTCCGTTGAGCCACCACTTCGTGTCCTCACCTGCAGTAAAGAGTTCTTCACTTGCCCGTTTCCGACATCCTCAAAGTTCTCCACGAGCGTTTTCTCACATGCCGTCAGCCCCAGCACCGCCAGAGCCGACGCAATCAATGATAATCGTTTCATTGTTTTAATTGATTTGATAGTTATTTGGGACTATTCCCATCAAAAAGGCACAAAGGTACAACTGACAACACCAAAAAGACATCGAAGAACCTCGGAAACAGCCCGTCAAGGGTGCAACTCTAAAACTAGTTTAAGAAAAATGCAAAAAAGACATAAATACGACCAAACTTCCACATCGTTTTGAGGATATTTTACTACCTTTGCAACTTAAGAAAGGGAAACTATCGACAATAAATAGTAATAGTCAAAACAAGATGGAATTGGAAGCTCTGATAGGTGAATGTACTGTATACGATTTCAAGGTTATGCTTGAAGAGAAGAAACCTAAGAGTTGGTTGAAGAGTGTAAGCGCTTTTGCCAATGGTTTGGGTGGTTCCCTTTTCTTTGGCATAGATAATGTGATGGCTCAACTTGACTATATGGAAAAGCGAGGTAGTGGACTGAAACGTATATATAACGAGACAAAGGCTTTGGATGGATATAGGGATGACTTGAAACCCGTATTCAAATCAACTACGAGCCAGTTTATGACAATCATATACTCTGTGAAATATGATGCCAAGGAAAATGAGAATGCAGCGAAACCTGTGGAAAGAAAGGAACAAGCAGTCATTAAGCAGTCGCTTAGTAATCACCAAGTAATCGTTAAGCTGTCACTAAGTATCTCCAACATTTGTGACTTGCTTCGAAAAATGATCTCTCCTATGTCAGCAAAAAATATGAGATATTTTTGTGGGCAGAAAGATTCAACCTATTTTAAGGCTAATGTAGGTCTTAATAATGAGTATAAACTAATCAATGAGCAGCATCTGCTATATTCAAACATTTTCAATATGAAGGATGAAGGAGATGGTCTTGGATTGGCAATGATGCGCGATATCAAGTTTTACTATCCTAAAGAGAATAATTTCCGCTATGTCAAGTTTATTGTTGATAGATTGGAACAAGCAGAAAGCGAATTAAGAATCATAAAAAAATGGAATTTCTAATGCAAATATGTGAGTATTTGTGAAATTATAATGAAGCTACGAATATGGAGAATATAAGTAAAGCAATAAAGGCTCTTTTCGTAAAAATGAGCGGAGATGAGATCCTAAAATATGCAGGATTCTTACCTCTTGATAAGAAAGGTCACATAGAAAACAACCATCAGAGACTTGATGCCCACATACCAGAATCTATTGTCGTAAACAAACTGTTACAGGTTGATTTCGAAAGTACCATAGACCAACTCAATATTGTCTATCAAATAATACAAGATAAGTGGGTCATTAAAGACAAATCAAATTTAGATTTACAATTTCGTAATAGTGATTCGGTTTTTAATGCTCTTCTTCATTTCGCTTCCAAATGTCTTGTTGTAAAAGACGGAGAACCTCTTTGTCAATATCGTACATTATTACGTTGGCATCTAATTGCAGAACAAGTTGGTGAAGATCTTCTGACAACAGCTTTTATTGCATCGCATGATATAAAACGAAAGAAAAGGAGAAGTACATTCGATTGGAGTGCTTATTTGGGACATGACTGCAAAGAACTAAATTACATTCTTGAGAAGCCAATGGCAGAATTGCATATGCACTTGAAAGGTTCCTCATTCAATTTTGACTTGAGTTGGTCATGTCTGATGAACCATATCGGCATTATGCAAAGCCGTTTTGAATCAGAACATCCTCTTCACCCATATATTGATCCAGATAAGACTCTTTATGAAAAAGTGAGGAGAGCTGCAGCTATTCGGTATTATTTGTCTGTTGCTGTAGGTTGTGTTAAAGATAATCTCTCATTAGCACAATTATATTCTTTTTTGAACGACAAAGTGGATGAAAAGAATTTTTCGAAGAGGAAAGAAGAAAGAGAATTCAGGAAAAGTGAATTGGGAATAAAAAAAGAAGTAGATATATTAGAAAAGATAGACAAAAGTCGCGAGAAAACGAAGAGATTTACGAAAGAAAAGTTTGAACAGGCTAAAATTAATCAACATTTTAGTGAACAATTAGTGGATAATGATATTATTGATTACATCCCCGTGTTGCATTATGAAAAGGAGCCTATCGAAAACAAGGTCTTAGCTCCAGAAAGAGCCTTGATGTATTCTGTTTTCTCTGCCATTTATCGGGGTAATGATGAGTCGTCTGATATTGCGACATTATTTTATGCATATCTGGCATATAAAACTTATTTCAGGAATGCGATTATACAGTTGAACGAGAGGGTCGGTTTTGCCAATTTTGCCAGTTTTGAAGAAAGAAAGACCGACTATATCCTTGAGGATTATTTTCATTTACTGTACAAAGCAGCCATTGAAGGTTTCTTAGAGAAAGGAACAGACAGATATATTGAAGCAAGAGTTGTTCCCAAAGATACGGAAGAAGGCATTATTAGATCACTTTCTGACTATTGTAAAGAAATCGATGAAAAATACAAGAAGAAGTACTCGTTTATCTTTCATTTCATCAAACAAAGAGATGAACCCAAAGAAAAAGAAGATTTCTATAGACATTATGATTTACGACACGCAATAAAAAAACAGGCTTATGCCATCTATCAGTTTAGAAGCAACAGGAAAAACTGGGGAGGGGACAACTTGGTAGGAAAGGTCGTTGGTTTGGATGCTGCAAATTCTGAAGTGTTCTGCAGGCCAGAGGTCTATGCACAGGCTTTCAGATTCTTAAGAGGGCATGAGATAACAATTGATGAAGAGACGGAAGAATATCCTAAAGATCTTAATATAACTTATCATGTAGGTGAGGATTATATGGATATTGCTGATGGATTGCGGGCCGTGGAAGAGGCAATGCTTTTCTTAAACTTAGGAAATGGAGACCGTCTGGGGCATGCGCTTGTACTTGGTACTGATGTTAGAAGTTATTATGAAAAGCGATATTATACCATATGTGCAAGTAAACAAGTCATTTTAGACAATTTAGCATGGTTGCATCACAAATGTATTCGTTTGACAGGTTACACACAACTATGTGGTTGGCTGGACATCATGTTTTTGAAATATTTTGATGATATTTACGGCAAACACGATGAGAAGGAGGATAATATCATTGATTCGTTTGATTCGTTTTTTACCGATGAAAAGAATAAAGATCTTTCAGACGACATCAATGATTATTATCTATCTTGGTTGTTGCGAGGTGATTCACCTGTCATTGGAACAGAATTGGCTGCAGAGAATTTGAAAAGGACAATATCTACAATTGACAAGCAATGGGTATATGCGGGTATGAATCATCAAGTGTGTGCAGAAGTCGCTTTAAAAAATGAACGTGCCCGAGATTTATTCGATGCTTACCATTCTTGTAAATATGCAAAAAAAGGATATTTAGGAGATACACTAACGATTCCACCCATGTATAGAGACGAATGGTATATGCTTCTGGAGAAAATACAGCAGCAACTTCTCGAAAAGGTGGAGAAAAGGCACATCGCTATTGAATGCAATCCTTCATCGAATTTTAAGATTGGTGAAATCGAACGATATGATGAGCATCCTATTATTAAATTCTTTAACTATGGTCTTAAGACTCCATACCCTCGACATGATATTGCAGTTTCTATCAACACGGATGATCAGGGTGTTTTTGCCACCTCTTTAGAACGTGAATATTCACTCATGGCTTTGGCGATAGAAAGAAATCGTTATAAGGAATATGAGAATTCTCCAAGAGCTATTTGGGAATGGCTTGATAGAGTAAGGGAACTTTCTATGGAACAAAGGTTTAACAAAATAAATCAACAGAAAAATGGATAAAATATTTTTAAAAGAGTGTTTCTTGCAGAAGACAAATCAGTATGATGCATTGGAAGTGTTATCTAACGATAAAAATGCGTTGAATCTCGGTTCGGAACTATTCCTTTGTTTTGACGAGAAATTTGATAAGGATAAACAAATAGTTTTTGCAAAAAAGAAAAATACAGAAAAAGTAATAGGTGCTTTATCTGAAGAAGATGCGAAAGGTTTTAAGCCGTATCTTGACGTGGAAAGAACAGATTTGTATGAATGTAGAATTAGTAAATTTGACAAGGATGGAGATGAAAACAAAAGGTTTAGCATTGCCATTTTCATAGTATCAAAGGACTACGTCAATCGACAACAAGAAAGGCCAGACACTAATCCTCAACATAATGGTGAGGGAGCTTAATCTATCAAAGCTTTAAGGTCTTCCAATGAAAGATGCTCGTTTGCAGCATTAAACTGCTCCGTTGTCTGACGTTTACGGTTCTGTAGAAGGAGTATTTTCTCCTCGACAGTGTCTTTACAAACAAGGCGTAGCGCTAAGACATTCTTCTTCTGACCGATGCGATGGGAACGTCCCATTGCCTGGTCTTCGACTGCGGGATTCCACCAATCATCTAAAAGGATGACACGATCGGCTGCTGTCAGGTTGAGACCTACGCCCCCGGCCTTAAGACTTATTAAAAAGACGGTTATTGATGAATCTGACTGAAACCGTTCTACAGGTGTCTTTCTGTCACGGGTGTCACCATAAAGTGTGACAAATCGGATACCTGCTTCCTGAAGTTTAGATTCCATCTGACGAAGGGCTGTTACAAACTGAGAGAATACCAATACTTGGTGACCTTCAGAACGGAATGCCTCAATGTAATCAATAGCAACAGGATATTTGGCCGAGATACATGCCTGACGTAAACGGAGCAGTCCTTCTAAAGCGATACTGCTGAGACGACCGCTAAGCCCCGTGGTAAAGGCATGAAGAATCGCAGTGTGGACGTTTTGATAGTTCTTCCGTTCTTGCTCTTTCAATTCAATATAGATAACCTTTTCTATTCGTTCTGGCAGATCTGAGAGCACAGATTGCTTCTCCCTGCGTAGGATAAACGGTTTCAATAGTTTACTGGTAATATTGATATAGGTTTCTGGCAAGGTCTGCACACCTAATTGATGTAGACGTCGGTATAAACTCTTCATAGGTGGCATCAGCATCATAAAGTGTGACCAAAGTTCGTCAATAGAATTTTCAATAGGGGTTCCTGTAAGAATAATCTTATGCTTGCAGTTGAGTTGACTGATGGCTTGGTACTTCTTTGTTTGTCGATTTTTGATAATCTGAGCTTCATCAATGATAATGGTATCGTATTGCTGACATACATAGTCTTCAAGATGGATACGCAACATATCATAGCTGACAAATGTAAGTTGGGACTTCAATTGGGGTGCAAAATGGAGAACTTCATTCTGCCAATTATAAATTAAAGAAGTAGGAGCGATGATTAGATGCTGGGCATTATTCCCCAGGCAGCAGAGATGAGCAATGACCTGAAGCGTTTTGCCAAGTCCCATTTCGTCAGCCAGCAGACAACCATGGCAGTTCTTGCGTTGTTGCTGGAGCCAAAATACCCCATCTTCCTGATAGGATCGAAGGGTGGCTGAAATACCATTCCTGAGAGTCGATTTTATGTTTTGTCGTTCGGATGATGTCAAAGGTAAATTCTCCTGATATAATTGAAGTACATCACTCGTAGCGCCCAACAGTTTGACCGTTGTTTTGTCATCGGATTTCTCTGCATCTTTTCGCTGGAAGAACGTAATATGACCGTCACTTTCATGGTAATTGCGACTATTTAAGTAACCATCAAGCAACTGCTGGGCAAAGTCGGAAGAAGGTATATCGTCGGTTGAGAACCAAATGATGCCAGACGGCTCATGATGAGCGTAAACTTTTGATACTTTCTGTTGATTGGGCACGTAAAGTGTCCATCCATTATTTGTAAATTTCTTTAAAAGTTGTGTGTCTGGCGTGTCTAAGGTTAATGTAGCTGTCTCGGCATCATAGACATCTCGTATTGTGGCTAATAAAGACAACTCCGCATCTTGGTCTCTTTGCATGAGCTGATTATCAGAGGTAATAAATGGGAGTGGTGAATAATCAGGATAAAAGTTGCTGAGCGCATCGGCATAACGCAATCTGACTTGGATATTTCGATGCCAAGAGGTGACATCATTGATATAGAGTTCTCCTCCTATGAGTCGTCCCATCTTTAGATTTTCAGATTGAGTACATGAAGGCATTTGTATGTGCCCCTTTTTTATGCTACCTTTCGGAGCTGACTCTACATAATTATAAGGATGACGTAGTATAATTTGCTGAACAAGAGGGGCTTCTAAAAGACGGAGTGGAATACGAAACGGTTGGTTAGTCAGTCCCGCGTGATTAAGTAAAGTTATCAGTTCCTTAGATGTGGAAACACCGGATTTGCGGATGTCATTAAGTGTTACTTTGCGCTGGAAAGGAGCAATAGTCTTGCTATTTCCCTCCAGACAGACTTCTATACGTATAACTGGAGCAGGCTTGACATAGGGTTCAGAAATACAAAGCAGACGGTAGAACATTGGCTTAGAATTGATAATAATAAAAATAACTATCAATCATCTTGCGTTCTATTTGCGAGATGAATTCCTGTGAACAATTTGTCTGTATCAAAGACCCTTGATGGCTTTTTAACTTACCATGGAAATTACAATCTTCGATACGGCAACCTCCACAGCAGATATAACGCAGATGACAGGAACGGCATGGGACAAGATTATCAACAGAGGTGAAGTCATGAAGCCATTTACCTTGCTCAATAAAAGTATTTATAGATTGTCCTTTGATATTACCATAACTTTCAACTTCAGATAGTCGATTACAATAATACACCTCTCCATCAGCTCCAATAGATATTCCACCAAATCCACAATTGCGAGTTATGCTGTTAGGGGCATGTCCTTCCATAAAGTTGGAAAACTGAGCATTCGGGTTGACAGCGCGCTCTATTTCCATAACGCTGTTAGTGAAAGTACGATTTTCCTCCTCTGTATAATTTGTATTGCGACCTTGTAAAATCTTCTTGCTAAGTTTAAAGAATACGGGATATTTGCACTGTTCCTTGATATGCTCCACCATAAGATGGTACTTAGAAGCAGCATCTTGTTGAAGGTTCCGAAGAGTAAATGTTGTAGCTACGGAAGTACGGATCCCAGCGTTGGCAAAACGAATTACATTTGCTACGATTTTATCAAAGTGACCAGCCCCACGAACTTTAGCATTTGATTGTTCATCGAAACCATCAATGCTAATTTGAACCTCACTGATATATTGGGATAGTTTCTGAATAGATTTGTCTGTCCACAAAATGCCATTAGAAAGAACAGTGGTTGTAAGCCCCTGTTGATGAGCATGGATAAGGATGGCTTCAAAATCACGGTTCATCAAAGGCTCCCCTCCGGTAAAGGTCACACTCATACCTCCATGCTGGCGGAAGTCAGTCAATATGCGTAACCATTCATCCTTGGGAAGTTCATCTGTCAAAGCCTTGCCAGAGCGCATGAAACAATGGTCGCAACAGAGATTACAGGCGTTGGTGAGATAACAGTTAATCTGTTGGGTAACATCAGTCTGAATCGGAGAAGGCGCAGCGCAGGTATTTCCAAACTCACGCGCAGTAATGGCTGCAAGTAGCTGTTGAAATTCCTTCTTTAGGTGAATATCCGTAATCTGCGAAAAAATATCTCCGATAGTCATACCTTTGAGAAGATACTCCAGTATCTGTTTTTGGAAATCGGTTAGTACTAACCAATTGGCTGTAGAGACAGCTACAACCAACCACCCTTCGCGGCAACTTCGGAAAGTCACATCTTCGGGAAAATAGAACCTATCTGTGCTTTGGAGCGTTCCACTATGCTTCATGTCGTGATTCTTTACAAATTGTGTTCCATGGTCTTGGACCGTGGAACACAACCCAATTGGGCAACTATCCTGTGATATGAACTTAATCCTTGATCAGGGGATTAGTTCTTGTTCACATCGCAGTTCTTAAAACAGTACATAGCACCTATGCGTTCTGTCTTTCCTGCCTCTTTTGTCTCCCAATTGAACGAAATTGTAAAATTCTCTTTCATTTCGAAAACAGTTTTAAATTAATAATGTTATTTATCACAATTCTTACAAAACTCTGTTAGAAGAGCTATTGCATTATCTGCATCTGCCAATGACACCATCTCACTTGGAGTGTGCATATATCGGCAAGGTATGCTAATCAGACCTGTCTTAACACCTTTTCCTGCCACCTGAATCATTCGAGCATCTGTGCCGGTCGGTTTTGCAATCGCTTCCACCTGATAAGGGATTTTGTTTGACTCGGCAATACTGGTGAGCTTATGATTGATGCCCTTGTTCATATTTGGCCCCAACGGTATGACAACACCTTTCCCAATGCTAATGTCACCATCTTTAGTGGGGGACATGGTTGGGTAGTCCGTGGCATGGGTGACGTCAATGGCAACACCAATCTCAGGAAGAATGGCTTCTGTTACCATCTGTGCGCCTCTGGCACCCAGTTCCTCTTGAACAGAGGCTACCAAATAGATGTCACAGTCTGTTGATATTGACTGCAAATTGTGTGCCAAACCTATGAGTACTGCCACACCAATTTTATCATCAAGTGATTTTGACAGGATATGCGCATCTGACAATATAACAGGCATGGTTGCATATGTTGCCACAGAACCCACCTGAACCATTGACAAAGCTTCGGCTTTATCTTTAGCGGCAATGTCAATCCATAAATCTTCAGGACTAAGCTTCTTACCGCATTCCAACTCACCTTGCAAGTGAATGGGCTTCCGTCCAATAACACCCGTAACAAGCCCTTGCTTGCCTTGTATGAGAATGCGCTGACCTGGTAGAATATTTGTGTCGATTCCTCCAATTTGGTTAAAATACAAAAAACCTCTGTCATCAACGTAGCTGATCATGAGACCCACCTCGTCGGCATGAGCCATGAACATAACCTTAGGACCATTACCTTTTTTGTGGGCGACGCAGTTACCATTAACGTCATAAATGACCTCATCAACATATGGCATGACAGCGTTGGCAAACAACTCTGTTGTCTGTTCCTCACTTCCAGAAGGACTGGCCATCCGCAAGCTTTCAAGTAATATGTCCTTCAACCAGGCGTCCATGATTTTCAAATTTAGATGCAAAGATACTTATTTATTTTGTATTTCAAGCAAAACCTTCATAAAATAACTATTCTTAAGATTTCTATTATAATAATTTTGTAAAAATACGCCCAGTTTCCTTAAAAACAAAGGTTGTTACATTGCAATTTATGTGTTATACAATTTTGAGCAAACGATTATTAAGGCAGCCTGAAAATAATAAAAATGTAGGGAATCGTATTGTTTTATAGTTATTTTTCTTCAAATTCCAAAGAAAATTGTAATTTTGTACCCAGATTGGAAAAAACATAATTATGAATGAAACTATCACATTAAAGCGTTTTGCTGACATCGACTTGAACGATACGTTCTTCAATACACTCAAAGAAGACTATCCTGGGTTTAAAGCCTGGTTTCAAAAGAAATCAGAAAATAATAGCAAGGCGTATGTCCAATACACAGACAATAATCTACAAGCATTCCTGTATCTGAAGGATGAAAGTGGTGAAGAACTAACCGATGTCACTCCTACGCGTCCTGCTTGCAATCGTTTGAAGGTTGGCACCTTTAAAATTGATGCACACAACACGAAACTTGGCGAGCGCTTCGTCAAAAAAATAATGGACGCAGCCCTTTATAAGAAAGCCGATGAAATCTATGTGACCATATTTCCCAAGCACGAAGGGCTAATACGGATCCTACAACGATACGGCTTTAACGAAGAGGGAAAGAAGGGTGATGAAATTGTACTGGTGAAAAACATGAGGGCAATCACTGGCGATATCCTTAAAGACTATCCATTGATCAAAACAACAGACAAGCGAAAATTCCTTCTTTCCATCTATCCCAAGTACCACACACAGATGTTCCCAGACTCCATATTACGAAACGAAGAGAGTCAGAAGTATGAACTTGTTAAAGATATTTCCTATACAAACAGCATTCACAAAATCTATCTCTGTTTCATGCCCGATACGGCACAATTACAACGTGGAGACATTATCGCAATCTATCGTACAAAGGATGACAAAGGAGCTGCCCGTTATCGCAGTGTAATAACATCGGTCTGTCAGATAGAAGAGGTTAAAACCAATAAGGACTTTGCAAACGTAGAAGAATTCCTTGCATACACAAACTACTACAGCATCTTCAATCCCGAAGAACTAAAGCAATGGTATCGGCAGAAAAACTGCTATGTCTTGAAGATGACCTATAACATCGCGCTAACAAAGCGCGTCACCAACGGATATATGGTTGATGAACTGAAAATGGCTCCACAATACTGGGGCTTCTTCCAACTCACTGACGAACAATTTGATGCTATCTTAAAGAAAGGAGAAGTCGATGAAAGTGTTATTATCAATTAAGCCAGAGTTCGCAGAGAAAATATTCAATGGGACAAAAAAATACGAGTTCCGCAAGAGCATTTTCAAGAACAAAGACGTTGATACAGTGGTTGTATATGCCTCTTCCCCTTTGCAATACGTCATTGGAGAATTCAAAATAGATACCATCCTCAACGACAATGTAGATAGCATTTGGGAGCAGACCCACGAATTCTCTGGAATTAGTGAGGATTTTTATCGTATGTATTTTGCCCACAAAAAGAGTGCCTTTGCTATAAAGATAGGACGTGTCACAAGATTCAAAAAGTACAAACTATTGAGTGATTATCATATAAACTTTGCACCCCAGTCTTATGTATATCTTTAAATCACAGAGCAACGTCACATGACACACCAACAGAATAAGCACTTCAACACCTACAAGGAGGGACTGGATTTGGAGGTCCTGCGGCAGTACTGCATAGAGCATGGAGAGGTGAGGACGTTTCTGCGGGGCGAGACGCTGGAGGATGTAGGCGAGCCGGCGCAGTGGGTAGCGTTCGTGGAGCGGGGATGCTTCAAGTACATGGTGCACAACGACGAGGAGGGCAAGGACTACTGCACGGGCTTCGCCTTCGAGGGCGAGTTCGTGGCCGACTTCCCCTACTGTCTCGATGGCGACGCGTCGGAGGTGACCATCGAGGCGGACATGCCCTGCGAGGTGCGTGTCATCAGCGGCGCGGAGTTGCAACGCCTCTTCGACACCGACCCGTCGATGGCGAAGATGGACGTGAAGATACTGAAGAACTTGTTCAAGATGGTCTATTGCCGCGACCTCGACCACTACCGCTACACCGCCCGTGGCCGCTACCGTCGGTTGCTCGAACGCTGCCCGCAGGTGGTGCAGATGCTCTCGCTGAAGGACATCACCTCGTTCCTCAAAATCTCACCCATCTATCTGAGCAAGATACGCAAAGAAATTACTTTCTGCAAAGATTAGTCAATTTCCTCTTGATTCTTGAGCGAATGCTGCGCACCAAGCTACGCAAGAACGTACTTGATATATTGGTCTGCGATGTGAGTATCAGTATGCCAACATTGAAGTACACTGAAAACAATAAAAAAAGCAATTCTTTTAAAATTATTAACGATTTATTTATCTAATTGCTTTATTAATCAATAAAAAAGTATTATCTTTGCAAACAAAAATAGTTGTAAGTATGAACAACCCTATTGACAAGGCAATAAAAGACATGCTCAATGAGGCTCTTGCAGAGTTAGAGAATGTGTTGAATAGTGATGTACTATGCTATTTTGGCCCTATTGCCAACGGTAATGAAAATATGATGTTGCAGATTGTTGAGGAACTTGCTCAAGATCCTAACAAAAAAGAACAACTATCTATCTTGTTAACAACAAATGGAGGTAGTGCAATGGCTGTTGAAAGATATGTCAATATCATTAGGAAGCATTACAATAAGGTTGTATTTATTATACCTGATTATGCATACTCCGCGGGAACGATTTTCTGTATGAGTGGTGATGAAATTTGGATGGACTATTTCTCAGTTCTTGGACCGATAGATCCACAAGTCCCCAACAAAGAAGGTAGATATGTTCCTGCTTTAGGCTATTTAGATAAAGTTAATGAACTTATTGCAAAAGCACAAGCAGGTACACTTACCCAAGCAGAGTTTCTAATCCTTAAGGATTTTGATTTGGCAGAACTGAGACAATATGAACAAGCAAGAGAATTAACCATCTCTCTTTTAAAAAAGTGGCTTGTAAAATATAAGTTCAAGAATTGGAACACTCATAGTTCCACAGGTCAACCAGTTACTCCAAGTGACAAAAAGGAACGTGCGGAAGAAATTGCTGACAAGTTAGGAGATAATAAAATCTGGAAATCTCATGGACGTCCCATAAATATTGAAGCTTTGGAAAGCTTAAAACTTCAAATCAAAGATTTCAGTGATATGCAAGCAGAAAGAGACGCTATTCGTAAGTACTATAATTTGCTACTGGAATTTGGAAGAAAGTATAATATGCAAATGTTTATCCACACACGTAAATTCTTATAATTATGGGCAAGACAGAAAAAGCATTACTCGAAGTAATGAAGAAGGGCGATACCATTTGCCCAAATAAAGAGCAATTGGATACGTACGTTAATGCTTTAAATGAATTTAAAGCATTAATTGGTCAAGGTTATGCAAAATCCCGAGGCTATAATCTACAAACAGTTGAAGAGCGTGGATTTGCAATGGCATTTAACGTTGGGGTTTAATAATTCGCATAAGCGGTGAGTAATCTTCTCATCGCTTTTTTTGTGTAAATTCTTCACTTCCACTGAAATCTTCCTCCCTATGATTCGTTACCTCCAGTAAGGAGAAATTTACCTTCATTTCTAAAACTAGTTTTAGAGTTGCACCCTCGGCGACCCGTTTTCGGGCTTCGCCGAGTCGTTTTTTACGCCTTTTTTTGTTATTTTGTAGGCAAAAAACTGCAAAATCATGAGCGTATGAAACAAAAAACACATTATTCTGAGGCCCTGGCCTATCTGCGCGACTACTGTCTGCACCATGGTCGGGCTACGCACTTCTCGCATGGCGACATCTTTGAGGCCGAGGGAGCCGCCGCCCGCCTCTTCGGTTACATTGAGAGCGGCAGTTTCCATTACCTTGTCCGTAACTACGAGGGTGACGAGAGCACGGTCAAGACCGTCGCTGCGGGCGACCTTGTGGGCTGCTATCCGTACTGTCTCGATGGCGATGCCGCTCCCGTCACCATCCGTGCCGACAAGTCCAGCACCGTCTATGTCGTCGATGGTGCAGACCTCAATGAGCACTACCGCCAGAGCCAGGTGGCTGAGCGGATGGGCCGCGACTACATGGCCTACCGCTTAGAGCAAGTCAAGTTACAAATCTACAGTCACTATTGTGAGAAAGGAGTCCGCGACGTATGAAACACGCTCTTATCCTCCACCTGCTGCTGCTGACCCTCTGCGCCTGTTCCGACCCTCAGGAGCAGCCCCGCGACGGCATCGACCTCACCGGTGCATGGGTGCTGCGCCATGTGGAGTTCCCATCGGGCACCGAGCAGGACTATGCCCTCGACGGCGACGGCACCACCTGCCTCATCTACGACCAACGGAACCTTCTCTACGAGTGCAACATTGCGACCACGCCCACGGGTCTGCTCGTCCAGCCGACAGCCACGACCACCGTCACGCTCGTTGACAAGGGCGGCGGCGAATGGCTCTATCTGGAAAACTGCGACCCGCATCCGCTCCGTGCGACGGACTCCACCATCAACATCCAGCGCATGGGCATCCTCTACACCTTCTCACGTGCCGACAGCCTCTACAGCGAATGGGGGGCCGACATCCGCGACATCATCGATAGCCAGCCCGTCGGACCGAACCAGCCAACGCATGAGGTTGCCCAAACGAATCTCCTTTGCAGTCTTGGTAGTGTTGATGGTATAGACAGTGATGTTGTTCTGAGCGAAGTAGTGCTTTACCTTGTTAGACATTAAGTTAGCCAGCTCCTCGCCCTCGAAGATGGTGTTCAGCAGGAACTGGCCGTTCTTCTGCAGACCACGAGTCACGTCGTACATGTGGAGGTAAGTTTTAACGTGGCAAACCACGAAGTTAAGTGTGGTCACCAGATAGGTAGAGCGGATAGGTGTATCACCAAAGCGCAGATGAGACTCACGTCCTGCAAATATGGATATTATATTAAATAATGTGGAAAATTGCAGGATTATTCGTTTATCTGCAAATTAATCGCTAATTTTGCAAGCAAAATTTGAAAACAGTATATGCAGATTACACTGAATTTGAAAGGATATGGTGAAACGAAGCTGTCCGTTTTGCCATTGGATGACAAAAACAAAGGAACAGAAACTGCCCCTAAGGATTTTGTATTAGTTTTTTGTGAAGACGATATAGAAAATCCCTTTATGAGACTTCAACTGACAGAAGAAAACAAATTTAAAATTCTTAATCAGCGTGAAGTTGAAGAAACTGATGATGATTTGATTGACAAGCTAAACGATTTGGCAATTAGAGTGGTTGAGGCTATTCAGCTGGGGATAGACTTATCAGCAATCTCGTTAAGCAAAAGAGCATTAGAAAAACCATATAATCCTGATCAGATTCGTGTTGAGTCAAAGACTTTTTCCATCCGTCTCATATATGATATGATTAAAGATGGAGATTTGGACTTGTCGCCAGACTTCCAGCGAAATGTCGTTTGGGATTCATACAGGAAATCAAGACTGATAGAATCTATTTTGTTACGAATCCCACTTCCAATGTTCTATTTTTCACAGGATGAAGAAGGTAAATTGTTCGTTGTGGACGGATTACAACGATTGACCGCGATAAAAGAGTTTATGGACAACAAACTTGTTTTACGTGATTTAGAGTATTTATCAGGAACATGCGAAGGCAAAACCTATAATAAAGAAAACAATAAAATAGAGGAGAAATATTATCGGTGGTTCAATATGACGCAGTTGTCTGTTAATGTCATTGATCCTCAATCACCGTCTAAAGTCAAATACGATATATTCAGAAGACTGAATACAGGGGGAAGACCACTTAACGCACAAGAACTTAGAAATTGCCTCGCAAAGGAAAGGGTTCGCAAGGCATTAAGGGAAATGGCAGGATTTTCTTCCTTCAAGAAAGCAACAGGCAATAGTATTTCCGACACAAGAATGGATGCGCAAGAATTGGCATTACGATTCATTTTCTTCAGATTCCATTATAAGAAGGGAGCCATCAAGAAATATACAGGAAACATGGATCTTGATTTGGATGATTTTGTGGACTTGTTAAATAAAATGGGAGATTTTGAATTTGACAAGTATGTTGCAGAATTTGACTCCGCAATGAAAATTGCTCGTTATCTATTTGGACGACATGCTTTTAGAAAAGTATATATAAATACGGTTAAAGACAGCCCCAAATCTCTTGTTAATAAGGCTTTATTTGTGAGTTGGTCTGTCCTTCTTGCAGATTATGATTATAATAAGGTTAAAAACTCTTTAGACAAATATTGTTTTATTTCAATCTTAGGTGAACGCATATCCTCTGATGATGAATACTATCGCGCTTTATCATACGGCACAAATGGACGCAAGAACATTCTGATAGCATTTGAGGTAGCAGAACAAATAATAAAAGCAAATATAACAAAGTAAGACAATGGAAACGCTAAATATTAAAGGTTTCAAATGTTTTAGAGACACGAATATATGTCTAAACAACATGACCGTTTTGGTAGGAGCTAATGGATATGGAAAGAGTTCTACCATTCAGGCCTTATTACTTTTTAAGCAAGCTGTAGATAATACATCATTTGTTAATCTTAATGGCAATTATGATTTGGAACTTGGTGAGGTCATAGATGTAATTAACCAAAACTATTCTGAGCCTCAAATTGTTTTATCGTTGGAAAAAGAAGGAACTAAAGAGAAGTGTGCAGAATGTTATTTTGATATAGCAGATAAAGATGAAGAGCTGACACTAAATAGTTCATTCCCTATAGAAATAAAAGAGGACAAACTGAAGCAAAAAGAGTTTTATTACATTTCTGCCGAACGTATTGGTCCAAGAATTTCGCAACCATTAGCATCAATGGAGTTCTTGTCTGTAGGAACTAAAGGGGAAAGGACAGCCCAAGTAATTGCGACTAAAGGCGGTCTTACTAAAGTTGAAAATGACAGGATTTTCCATAACTCGAAAAATCCAAATCTTGAAGCACAAGTAAACGAATGGCTTTCTTATATATTCCCTGGAATCAAGATTAGTGCTAACATTGACAATTCATTATTGCGTGCTTCGATAAAAGTATCCAATACCTATTCAAAAAGTGTTCATGCTCCTAATATGGGATTTGGTATTAGTTTTGTTTTGCCTATTATTGTTGACGGACTTGTCGCAAAGAAAGGAAGTTTCTTCATTATTGAAAATCCCGAAGCTCATCTTCATCCTGCCGCACAAACCGGCATTGGTTATTTTTTGGCTACGATAGCCCATGCAGGCGTTAATGTTATTATTGAGACCCATAGCGATCATGTTATAGATGGAATCCAACTGTTTGTCGTGCGCAATAAAGAGTGGCATAGGCATGTTACTATCAATAATTACGGATTGAATACCGATTCTGACGAACCATTAATTACACCTATTACGTTGGATGAGAATGGTGATTATAGTGAATGGCCTGATGGGTTCATGGATCAGACACAAAAGAACTATATCGAAAGAAGTAAAGCTGAATATCAATGATTAATTATTTCTTTTTTCCAGATTCCTATAGAGAAATTGGCACTACTCTCATAAAGAATAGCATTGAGGACTTAAATAAGGCTCTTTTAAGGAAGGACAAGAACGAGACTTTTTACGAAGACTATTCTTTTTATACAATAGAGTATTCTGATGGCCTATCTTTATATGCTAAATTAGCTCAGTCTCATAAAGATTTGACAAATCGTGTCATACCGAATATGCTTAAAAGAATGAAGCATACTTCAAAAATCTCTGATGATATTGCACAATTAATTGCTGCACATACAGAAGCGTGGGCAAACTGTCTGTGGGGATGGTGTGCTGTTGAAGACAGAAATCATATTTGCTCATACGATTTCTTTTGCTCAAATAGAAAGGCTATTGCAAGAAGTGTTATCAATGGAACTATTTTTATAGATTTAAGTTCTTTACTTTTTGACAGGATTCACATATCAAGTTCTGCAATGAGACAAATATGTAATCTAGGAAGTGGAGGGGATTTCTTAAAAGTAGTTGATGCTATTTGTTCATTGGATTTATACAACTCGAATACATGGAATACTGGTAGTTTCCAAGTAAGGACATTGCAGAAAGAGTATAATGTAACAATATCCGATGAATCGGATACAGTAAAAAGAACTCCTCGATTAAGGGCACAACGTTATTTCAAAGTGTCTGAAAAGATAGGCTCCCAGTATTGCTTTTATCATGTAAAATTAGATGATACGATGCGTATGCATATTTTTCCGGAAGAAAGCGAAAGAGTAATACATATAACATATGTAGGAGCGCATCTTGATTTGAAGTAATGTGGCTTAAATAATACTTATTGTTTTTTCTCTTATATATAGTCGTATTCCTTCTTGATCATATCGTCATTCATAGACAAACTTAATAAACATTTGTATTTTACAGTTTTCAGGTCAAGCAATTTATTAGATGAATAAGAACAAGCAATTCAACACCTACAAGGAGGGGCTGGACCTGGAGTTTCTGCGGGAGTACTGCATGGAGCACGGGGAGCGGCGGACGTTCGAGCGGGGCGAGACGCTGGAGGAGGCGGGCGAGACGGCGCAGTGGGTGGCCTTCGTGGAGCGGGGCTGCTTCAAGTACATGGTTCACAACGACGAGGAGGGCAAGGACTACTGCACGGGGTTCGCCTTCGAGGGCGAGTTCGTGTCCGACTTCCCCTATTGCCTTGACGGCGACGTGTCGGAGGTGAGCATCGAGGCGGACATGCCGTGCGAGGTGCGCGTCATCAGCGGACAGGAGCTGTAGGCGCTGTTCGACAACGACCCGAAGATGGCGAAGATGGACGTGAAGATCCTGAAGAACCTGTTCAAGATGGTCTATTGCCGCGACCTCGACCACTACCGCTACACCGCCCGCAGCCGCTACTGCCGACTGCTCGAACGCTGTCCGCAGGTGGCCGTGCAGGTGTTCAAGGACTTCCAGTTCCAAATCAACGACGGCTTCGAGGCCGAGGCCCGCAAGACCGTGAACATGGTGCAGGAGTGGCAGACGCCTGACAAGTACGACCTCGCCGCCCTCGGCATCGAGCCGTGGATTGCAAAAGCCCGCAAGCAGGCCGTGAAGGTGCTGAACCTCGTGGCCGTGCGCGTGGACAACGAGAGCGCGAAGGTGAAGGGCGAGCTGGCCGATGCCCGCAAGGCCACCGACGCCGCCATCCGCCAGGCCTACGATGTGCTCAACGCCCTGGCCGCGCTGCAGCCCACCGCCGAACTGACGCAGCTCATCCAGACCCTCTTCGGCATCGAGGAGCGCGCCAAGCTCTACTACATCAGCAGCGGCAAGACCTCCGGCGACGACCCCAAGCCCGAGCCGGAACCTGAGCCGAAGCCCGACGAGGGTGGCGATGACGACGGCGGCGGCGAGGTGACGCCCGTCACGCCGGAGTAGGCACGCGATGCACTCCGCGAGGCTCGTGTAGCCGATAGGCAGTCACACTTTCGGCTTCGCGAGCCTCCTGTAACCAAACAGTAGCGCCACGAGGCGCTCCGCGACGCTACTGCGAGGCCACAAGGCCGCCACGGACTGCTCCGCGTCGCTTCTGCGCGATGACAAAGCCCCCTTCCTGCGCTCCGCGCCCCTTCTGCGAGGTTACAAGACCGCCTCAATCCGCTCCGCGTCCCCTCTGTAACGGTTACAAGCCCCCCTCAATGCGCTCCGCGGACGTTATGCAAGAAAACAATTACATCAAAATATAGAGACAGCGACCAATAACCTGTTTTTTGAAGGTTTCATGAAAAAAATGAGAAAAACCAGAAAAAGTTGTGTTTTTCGTGCAGTCTTTTTGGGAAAGGGGTATCTACATTAATAGAGACGGAGTGTATCTAATGGACATAGAACAACTCATAGAGCGGGGGCGACAGGGTGACGAGGCAGCACTCGGAAGCCTGTACGGGGCATATCACCGACGGATGACGGCGATATGCCAGCGCATCGTGGGCGACCGCCGCGTGGCGGAGGAACTGGCGCACGACGCTTTCCTG
>Ga0256405_10001977_pt1 | contig 50977 bp, 50 predicted proteins | sample RumenRJG_02DNA_FD_189096 | JGI IMG/M metagenome (GOLD analysis project Ga0256405, IMG submission 189096) | Bovine rumen microbial communities from Lethbridge, Alberta, Canada - RJG_02 | ecosystem: Host-associated > Mammals > Digestive system > Stomach > Rumen | place: Canada: Alberta...
AGGATAACCGTTTCGTGATAGTGAATTACGACATCCTCGACGAATTCTACAAGATTCCGGAAACCAGGAGCAAGGCGAACATAGAAAAAGCGTACGCCGAAAGTCCGATGCTTCGTTATATTGCCGAAAGCCGTTCGCTGGTTATCATTGACGAGGTTCATCGTCTGTCCAATAACACATCCATAAGGTATAAGGTAGTTCGTGACCTTATTAAGCGTGGAGCACCCGATGCTATTTATGAAGCAACCGGTACACCGATTACAAACAGACCTATGAACTTCTATAACGTACTTCTTTTCCTCGGGGATAACATCACATCCAACTGGGAAGATTACGTGAAAAGATATTGTAACGGTTTTCAAATTCCAGCGAAGGGTGAGAAAGAGAAATGGACAAACATCTTCTGTAAACGGTATGGTATTCCGAATAAATGGAGTATGACCAGCGAACAGGAGGCAGATTGCAAACAATTCATCCGTGATAACGCCAGGATGCTGTGGATTACCGATGGTTCAAGTAATCTTGATGAGCTCAAAGACAAGGTTTCGCACATCTATCTCAGAAGAGTAAAAGAAGACATCCCTGGAATTGTCAACAAGACGTACCATGAGATGTATTATGACCTTACGCCTACACAAAGGGCTGAATACAACAGACTTTGGGATGAGTATGAGAAAGAACAACAGGAATTGAACCCTGATAGTGAGATTAACAAAGACCTCATTGAAGGTGGCGTGTATAGAAGATACTTGTCCAACCAGATGGTTCCTCACACGATAGAACTTACCGAAGACCTCATCGAAGATGGAAGAAAAGTTGTAATCGGGTGTTGTTATGACGAGGAACTTTATTCATTACAGGAGCATTTTAGAGACAAGTGTGTTGTTTATAACGGTAAAATGAACGCAAAACAAAAGGATGCTGCAAAGGACAAGTTCATGGAAGATGATAAAGTGAACGTAATGGTTTGTAACATCATGGCAGCCGGTGTAGGTTTGTCGTTGACCGCTTCAAACGCACTTATTTTCAATTCGATGGATTATGTCCCAGCCTCTAATATGCAATTTGAAGATAGAGTACACAGACTTTCATCAAAGGAAGATGTGGATATTTTTTATCAAATTTTTAGTAATACTGAATATGAAAGAATGTGGAATATTGTATTAAGAAAGAAAATGATAATAAACGAAGTTATTTTGAAAGAAGACGACAAATAAATTGAATGTTGTTGATATTTATATATGTATTAAGTTTTAAGAGCGTACTCATATGGGAAAATTATTAACAACAGAAGAATTCATTAAAAAAGCCAAAGAAGTGCATGGCGACAAGTATGATTATTCAGAAACTGTGTATTATGGAAGAAGAAAAAAGGTAGATATTATATGCCCAATTCATGGCAAATTTTCGCAAAATGCAGGAAGGCATCTTAATGGTGCTGGATGTGAAAAATGCGGATATGTTAAAACTGGAATTTCCCAAAGAGATGATAAAGAAACCTTTATTGAGAAAGCCATATCTGTTCACGGAAATAAATATGATTATTCAAAGGTTCAATATGTAAAATCAAATGAAAAGGTTTGTATTATTTGCCATGAAAAGTTGGAAGATGGCAGAGAACACGGTGAATTTTATATAAGGCCAAACAATTTAATCACAGGTTATGGTTGCCCTAAATGTGGTAAGCATTTTCTTGATACAAAACTTTTCGTTTACAAAGCAAAGCAAGTGCATGGTGATAAATATGACTATTCAAAAACAAATTTTATTGATTCGAAAACACCAGTTACTATAACATGTAAAAAACATGGCGATTTTGAACAGTTGCCCCATAATCATCTTGCTGGAAAGGGGTGCAGAAAATGTGCTGTAACTTCTTATTTGGAGGATAGGATTGAATTGTTTTTACTAAAAGAGGGTATAAAATACGAATCGCAAAAACATTTTCCGTTTCTTGGTAAACAGAGTTTAGATTTTTATTTACCAAAATACAATGTGGCGATAGAGTGTCAGGGAAGACAACATTTTTATGGAGAAAAAAACGCTAAATATAGTTTTGAAGAGTGTTCCGAAAGGGATGAAAGAAAACAAGAAATCTTAAAAGAACATAATATTAAACTCATCTATGTCACAAAAGAAAAATGCAAAATAGATAAAAGTATAAAACATCTTTATTCTTTTGGTAAAAATACATTTGAAATCATTAACTTTATTAACGACTTTGGCAATATAATGAAACTCGATTTCAAGAAAGAGGATGATAAATAAAAACCCCCGGGAGTTGTTCCCAGGGATTTTTCATTATCTCTTGTTTTTCAAATATTGTTCAAGCGGAACTATTTCAGGAAGGTATTCCCAGTTTGCACCCTTGTCATAGAATCTATCAACATATTCTTCACATTGTTCTTTTGTTCCTGCGTGTCCTGAATATCTGGTTCTGAAGTTTGCACTGATAGCGTCTCTTCCGTCACCGTCCATCACCACATATGTACCGGCTGGCATGTTTGGCAAATCCCTTTCGTCTACGGATGGGCACACTGCGTTTTTTTCTTCGTCTCCTCTTATCCTTGCCTGAGTTCTAAAGTTTTTCCATTGCCTCTCTCGCTTACTCTTTGTTGGATAATCGTTGAAATTTTGCATCATATCTTTAAACGCCTTATCCCCGGCCCTGTCATACAAATTTGAAGAAATCTCGTTTATTGCCGGATGGTCACCGTGTTTGTAATCATAATAGTCGGTCGCCCCGTCCTTTTTTTCTTTCTTCTGGCTGTCATAATAACGTTTCTTGGCCGCAGATTTCCTGTTAAGCCATTCACGGTACTCGTCTTCGCTCTGTTCCTTCGGTTGTTTCTCATGGTATCCGATTTCACTGAGCACCTTTTTCACCGATTCAGAAATATAACTATGGAGTTGTGATTGTGTGAGTCTTACCTTCGATTCCATAAGGTCATAAGGACTCTTTGCTTCAACTTCATATTCAGTAGCCTTCCTGATTACATTTTCAAATTCACCGTATTCTTTAAGGTCGTCGATGATTTCCCAATTTGCAAGTTCAGCATTACTATAAGGCGGCGTATCATAATCACCAGGGTCTTCGGTGTAATCAATGTCATATTTTATCTCAACCTCAATTGGCAGATTGTTTTCTTCTAATACATCAGAAAGATTCCCAGGGACCTTACCGTAAATTTGTTCAAATGCGTAGGAATAAGCATTGTCTGTAAGTTCTATGTACGTTGTTTTCCCGTAATATTCAGTTCCCTCTCCATCATCACCATCATAATCCAAGTCTCCATCTGGAAGCCTTCTGTAAATCGGCTTCTCGTCAAGACCTTCGTCAAGTGCGGTGTTCCTGCGTTTCTTCATCTGGTCCATGGTATTTTTACCAGGTCCACGCTTCTTATTTCCTATTGCAGGTGAATATTCAAGGTCTACGTTGTGTTCAAGAGCCTCTTGTATCTTTGTTTTTATGATGTTATGAAGCTCTTCTTCCGTGATTTTTATTACCTTTCCCATTATTTCTTTATTTTTCATATAAATATATTACTTTGACAATAAAACTACTATGGACGACGAACTATATATCGTTTTTATTGAAAATATAGGAGATGACAACGAAGGAAAGTATTTTTATCGCCTTCTTTTCTCTGTAGACCCGGATATAGTGTGGGGTAACAATTTCAACATCACCCCAGCCGGAATTATACCTGACCTTGAACCGGACCCAGCCACAATTTCAAAGGAATATCTGCTCACTACCGACATAAAACTCGGCACTGCAGTAGAAAGTACATGGTTTTCACTTCAAGACTGTATAGACGGCATAATATCCTTAGCCTTTACCACTGAAGGTGATAAAATCATTAACATACCGTTCGGAATGGAGTTTGAGAAGGTTGAAGAATATGCATCCTGGGCTGGATGGGAAATGAAAGAAGTCGAATATAAGCCTAAAAAAATTGAAGGTGATGAAGAAGAATCTTAAATTAGTGTTTGTGTCTCCGGTATTTGAAGATGACAAGAACGAAAAATACTCATACCGCCTGTTCTTTTCCGAGAATCCGGATGTAGTATGGGGAAACTCCTGGGATTATGAGAACCCCGGAATCATTTCTTCGACTGACATAGATGAAATATACCCGCAAGCGGAATCATACAGCGAGACGGAAGACATTAAAAGCGACTATCGGCTCGGGCTTGCGATGAAGAATACCTGCTATCCCTTATTATATTGTATATACGGTATCCTCGCACTGGCATGGATTGATATCGAATGGTCGGAAGAGTACCCGGAGCAGGGGCGTGGGGTGCTGAAATTCGGAATGGATTATGATGAAGTCCATAAAATAATCCAGCAATATAAAAAAATGGCTTGATTTTTTATGTTTTACGATATATTTATATATGAACGGATATTTATGGAGTGTTCATATAAATCTTAAAAACAAAAAGTTATGAAACAAAAAAGAACAACCGAAGAAGCTATTATTGAAATTGAGAAAATATGCAAAGAAAACGATTATCTCTTCCTTGGGTTTGATAATGAAGAAAATGAATATAAAAACAACGAGACGCATTTAGTTCTTCATTGTAATAAATGTGGCAAAACGTGGAATACTGCATCATATGATAAATTCGTGAGAGTAGGTAGAAGGTGCCCCGGGTGCAACAAAAAGGTATTCAAAAAAGATGAAGTTATCCTGAAGATAAAAGAAAGATGTGAAGAACTTGATTTCACTTTTCTTGGGTTTGTTGATAAGGACCCGAAAAATTCTGGTGCTAAACTAATATTAAAATGCAATAAATGCGGCCAAATATGGAAAACAACAACAATAAATAATTTTCTCCGCAATGATAGAAGGAGCCATTCTTGTAAAAGAAAAAATCCAGAGTCAATGCCAAAAACATATAGGCCCGATAACTCTGTTAAAAAATTGCGTGAAAAACTAAAAAATACAACTCTTGACTTTGTTGGATTTGACGGTGAATATTGCGGATTTGAAAATAGTTATGTTCTTCTCAAATGTAAAAAATGCGGAGAGATAAGACATTATTCATTACATAATGTTTTATATTTTAAAGGAGATATTCATTGTAAAGCATGCGATTTTAATGGTAAGAAAGATAATGATGATGTAATAAAAGAAATAGAAGAAAAATGCAAATTGATGAATTATACGTTTATTGGTTTTGATAATGAAAAAAATAAATATGACGGTGCATATACAAGATTAATCCTACAATGTAACGACTGTGGCTTTATATGGAAAACAACTACATACACATCATTTATTATAAACCAAATAAAATGTGTTAATTGCAAAAACAATTGGCATTTAGAAAAAGAAATGAAATATTACCTCTCAAAAAACAATATTGAATACGAATTTCAAAAAAGATTTGATTGGTTGAAGAACAAAATTGCATTATCACTTGATTTTTATCTTCCAAAATATAATATTGCTATTGAATGCCAAGGAAGACAACATTTTATGGCTGTTGATAAGTTTGGTGGAGAAGAGGGGTTTAAAGACACAATAAACAGAGATGTTGCCAAAAAAGAATTATGTAAAAAAAATGGAGTGAAATTATGTTATTTCACTGACATAAAAAAATATAGCACATTTTTAGGTGAAAAAATAATAAAAAATGAAAATGATTTAATATCAACGATTTATGGATAAAAAAATTAGATTACTTGTTGTCCCTTCAGACAGGTTTGGGGTGTACCTCTTTAGATGTGATATCCCTACAAAGTCTCTTCTTAAGTATTACCCTGATGATTTTGATGCGGTTATTGACATGAACCCGAATTGGGACGATGTGGATGGTCTTGCTGAAAAATACGACATTATCCATTTCCACAAGGGCGTGTATAAGGATATGGAGAAATTCTGGAAAAATCTTGAGGCGTTGAAAGCAAGGGGAGTTAAACTTGTGATGGACGTTGACGATGCGTACTGGCATATCGACAAGACTCACCCATCATACTATGCGAATGTAAAAAACAATATTCCAGAGAAGGTGAAAAAGACCCTTGGTATGGTTGACTGGGTTACAACCACAACTCCTATTTTCGCAAAGGAAATTATGAAATATAACAAAAATGTTTTCGTATCTCCTAACGGAATTGACCCTGATATTGAGCAGTTCCAGTCAAAGAAAGAGCCTTCGAAGAACGGAAAGATTCGTTTCGGTTTCATCATGGGTTCCTCTCACGAGCCAGACATGGAAATCATGAGAGGCACTTTCAATAAGATTATCAACAGTGATGTAGTTGACAAGGTTGAGTTCCATCTTTGTGGGTACGACCTTAGAGGAACCACCACAGTCTATAACCAGGACGGAAGTGTTACACAGCGTCCAATCAAGCCAGATGAGACCGTATGGCACAGGTTTGAGTTGATGGTTACTGACAATTATAATCCTAAGGTTGTTTCTCCTGAATATAAGAACTTCCTCAGAATGAATATTCAGAACTTGGAGTATCCTGGTGTTGAAAAAGAAGGTTACGTAAGACAATGGACAAGAGACGTTGACCACTACTGTACTCATTACAACACCGTTGATGTTCTTCTCGTCCCTCTTCGTGAAAGCATCTTCAACTCATGCAAGTCACAGTTGAAACTTCTTGAAGCCGGATTCATGGACACCGCTGTCGTGTGTTCCAATTTCGGCCCATATACAATTGACACAATTCCGCTTATTGAAAAAGGTGGAACAATCAACCCAGAAGGAAATGCAATCCTCATCGACGAGGCTAAGAATCACAAGGACTGGGCTAAGGCAATAATCAGACTTGCAAAGAATCCGGAACTCATCACTACCTTGAAAGAGAATCTTGCCAAGACCATTAGGCCAAAATACAACATGGAAACGTTGTCTGGCGAAAGGGCTGAATTTTACAAAAGCATTATTAGTTCATAGTTTTTACATAGTTTAGGTTTTGTTTTTTTGTCTCCCGGGGTTTTTATCCTGGGAGATTTTTTGTATATTTGCATTGTAATGTTTAACTAAAATAAGGCTTTATGACAGAGGCAAAACTTAATGAAATTTATGTGTCGTTTATCACTGAACTCAAAAATGCTGGTGTTGACACAGAAAAACTTGTCGAATTCATTGGAGAGGAAAGACTTAAAAACTCTCCTGCTGGACTGGAACTTTCTTCTGGCCTTGCGTTCCCTGGGGCGTTACTTCTTCTTATGATAACTTCCCTTCGTTATGCAAGACAGTTGGTTGACATGAGTAACAACGAATTCAAGATTGACCCTAAGTCGCTTACGAAAGTTGCTCTTCTCCATCACATCGGAAAAGCGGTCATCTACGAGGAAAACAACGACGAGTGGCAAAGGAATAAGCGTGGCATGCTGTACAAATGGGTTGACAACGAAACAATCCTGAAGGCTGGCGAACGCTCCCTCTATATTCTCCAGCGTTGCGGAATTGAACTTACTGAATCAGAATTCGAAGCGATGAAAATCAATGACAAGACGGACGACGACAAGTTCTCCATGCTCCACATCACTCCACTTTCGATGATTATTAAGATGGCTGACGACCTGTCTTATATGAGAGTAAATTACAAACAAAAGAATAAATAATGAAAGTTAAATTCAAGAAACTCAGGGAAAACGCAAAACTCCCGACAAAGGCACATAATGATGATTTTTGTTATGATGTCTATGCATGTGACTGTGAGGAGGTAGCACCGAATGTATATAAGTACCACCTCGGCTTCGCATTACAGATTGACAGTGATGAAAGTATTGACTTACTGGATTATGTAAAACGAACTTACTATCGGTCAATTCTTTCCATTGATTTCCGCCCGAGGAGTTCAGTTTGGAAGACTGGAATGGTATTATGTAATAGTGTAGGAACGGTTAACTAAAAAAAAGTTTAAAATCTATTGTTCTTTTGCAGTTTTACAGATATTTATTATAAAAGAGAAAAAAATGTTAATAGAATATACTTGTAAAAACTGCGGAAAAAAGTTTTTAGCCGAACATCATGCAAAGAGGGTTTACTGCTCAAGAGAGTGCCAGAATGAGTATTTGAAAAAACACCCAGAAGAAAGGCACCACTGTACAAATAATAGTCAGAAAGTTGAAGTTGTTTGTGCTGAATGCGGAAAACATGAATTTGTCGGTAAACGACGCTCCGAGCGTTACGTGTGCTGCTCAAGAGAATGTCTTGCAAAGTACATGAAGAAGGCAAAAAATGAAAAGGTAGAGAAAATATGCCCAGTTTGCGGAGTACATTTTTTTGTTAAAAAATCAAGTGCATGGAGAAGGGTTTGTTGCTCTAAAAAATGCCAGAATGAGTATTATAAGAAGAAATATTTAGGCGAGAGCAATCCAAACTACAGGGCATATTCAGTAGAAGAAGGTATAAGAAAAAGAGACTATAAAAGATATAAAGAGCCATATAGAAATTTAACGAAGGACATTCTTGGTGTAAAAGACATACCGAAGGGATATCACATACATCATAAAGATGCTAATGAAAATAATCATTCCCCAGAAAATCTGGTTGTGCTACCACAGAGTGCTCATATGTTAATACACAGGACTTTTGGAAATATTTTAATAAATGCCTTACATACCGGAAAAATTACGAGAGACGCTTTCTTTTCATTATGTACTGACGAGCAAAAAAATTTTTATGAACAAATAATAGATTTAAACATTACTAATCAGGCCGTTGTAAAACAGGGTGAATTGCTGGAAAAGCCTGAAGAGGCCAATCAGCAGCCAAGCGTTTATAGAAATATTTACGAAGGTTCAACGACTAACGAACGAGTCTTAACATGTAATGATGAAGACAGTAATTTCGACACGAGTGCCCTGCCCACTAATAAATGTGGTGATGATATAGTCTAAACTCTACATATAACAAAATGAAAGTAGAGAATTACAAGATAAAGAGCTTGTAAGATAATATAATTGAGATAGAGGATATACAGGTGAAGTTTGTGCATTTTTCTACCACGTAATGCCGAATATGCCGAAATATGAGCCCGGTGATAGGGTAGCACAAATGAAGATTGGTTTTACTGTTCCAATTGAGTTCGTTGAAGTTGAAGAGCTTGACGAAACCGACAGAAAGGACGGTGGATTTGGAAGTACAGGTTTAAAATAATGGTTATGGATAAAGATAAACTTTTTTTGGTATGTTATCTTAATATTGGAAACATATCAGCGAAAGACGTTAATGAATATTTGTTTACTTTCGCAAAATCACTTACTTATGATGAGTCAATTGAAAGGATTATAATCCCAACAAGAAAAGGTGAAAGCAGGATTGAGTGTATAAATCCAGTTCTCCTTACCGATGAACAATATAAAGAAGTAGAAGAGAAGGTGAAAAACCTTGAACAAGAAGTAGAAACCGCATTAAAAACATTAAACAATGACTGATTTTAAGTTAAGTTACGACGATGTTTCCATTATCCCGGAACGCATATCAACAATAAACAGTAGGAAGGAATGTAATCCATACATTGATGGAATGCTCCCAATTTTTGCGTCACCAATGGATACTGTTGTTTGCGAAGAGAATATTGAAGACTTCCTCAAAAACAAAATCAATGTCGTGATACCGAGGAACATTGATTTCTGCAGAAGAATTGAACTTGGAACCAAGTATGATGTTTTCTTCGCCGTGTCAATCAAAGAGGCTGAGGATATCTGTAGATTTTACGAAGGCGAGTACGGAAGCACCTGTATGAAAACCGACACGAAGTACAAGATTTGTATTGACATTGCAAACGGGCATATGGAAAGGCTTCTCAATGTATGTAGAAGGCTGAAATCGTATAGAAATGCTGATATCACTCTCATGACTGGTAATATAGCCAACCCTGAGACGTATATTGACTATGAAGAGGCCGGTGTTGATTATATTCGTGTAGGAATTGGAGGCGGTAGTGCCTGTCTTACAGCGTCAAATACAGGAATTTATGCCCCTTATTTCTCTCTTATAAAAGAGGTATATGAATTGAAGAAGAGGTATGGAGGGAATGCAAAGATTATCGCTGATGGTAACATCAAGGCTTATCGTGACATTCAGAAAGCCCTGGTCTATGCAGATTATGTGATGATTGGAGGTCTCTTCAATAAAGCAATGGAATCGGCTGGCAAAACAACGTACGGAAAGTCCTACTGGAACATCAATGGAAACAAGATTTTCAGACCGTTGAAGACGTTATTCACTTACGGTCGTGAAATACCAAGAGAAAAGTTCGATAAGGTGTTCAAGAACTTCAAGGATGGGAAACTTACCATTTTCAAACAATATCGTGGGATGAGTACGAAGGAAGCCCAGAAGAATATTGACAAAAATGCGAAGTTGAAAACAGCCGAAGGCAAGGTTTTTTACCAGAAAGTCGAATATAACCTCCAAGGATGGTCTGAAAATGAAACCGATTACTTGCGTTCTGCGATGAGTTACACCAATAGCCGTGAATTGGAGGAATATAAGGAATCCAAGCACGCAGTGAACATGTCTGTATCATACAATAGATAAAATAAAACATTAAAGCCCTGTGTTTAAACCGGGCTTTTTTGTATTATATAATTTTAATATATTAATAAGCATCATTTGTGACCAAAACAATATTTATAGTTCTTCACTCCCATAAAACGCATTGTCCATTAGACTTACTATATCATTTTTTATTGGAACTATATAGTCAAGATAATCCTCCATTCCAAGGATTTTAGATAATCTTCCCATTTTATCTTCAATAGCATATAAAGCATCGTACAAATCTCGTGGTTTCATTGCAAAACCAGCAGCCGGGTTCATATTTTCTTTCAATACCCTATTTACACTTTCAGCAATAATCTTCCTGAGAGTATTTTCACTTATTTTTACTATATTATTTTCCATACTGTTTATTTATTTTTCGTCAATATGCTTGCATTAAGGTCTGGCTCCGTTACAAGGCTTTTACATTAAACTATAGGAATTATCGGTCAGTGCAGTTGCAAATTCTGTCTCATTTTCGTAATAGTGAAAATATTTCATATTTTTTTTTCTTATAAATATATTGGATTACTGATAAAATCAATTGACATTGGTATAAACTTTGCTATTTTATTAATAAATTAAATATTATGGAAAAATTGGATTCTTTGCAATTACAGGACCTGGTAGCTCTTGAAAAAATGGTAAGCACCATTTGTAAGAAATATGAAAACATTGCACAAATGAATAAAACTGCTATATCTGAGTTTGATGTCAAGGAATATCAGAAGGCAACTAATTCATTAAGCCATTTTAATAATATAAGGAATAAAGTTCTTGATGAAATGGAGATAAGAATCGGCAAATTTGTATAATATGAAGCGTCTTTTTTACAATATAAAACTATTTTTCTATTCCCTTTTCCACGGAATGAAAGCGGCTGATGATGTCATTACCAAGAGTAATAAGGAAATATCATCTGGCGGTGCCGTTGAGGAGCAAAAAGCCGAGCAAAACAACCTTTATGCATCTCTTTTGAAAGGCGAGGTGACTCAAGAAGTAAAAGACTTACGCTATGAGATGTATGAGTCAGTAAGGCAGTCGAAAGACTGGAAATATGTTGGAAATGGTCAGGCCGTGAAGAAAAATCACATGCTGGTCAAGAGCCCTATGAAAATTGACGAAGAAGACGGGTTAAAAGTCGTCCTCATCCAGGATAATAAGGTTTATCTTGAAGGAATAGACACCTCTCTTAAGAACATAGGAAAGACTTTGAGCGTTAGAACAGAGGCCGACGCAGAACATACTTTCAAAGCCACTCATGAATACTTTGTAAGGCATAAAATAGAGGTATATTCAAAAAAACTGGTGGTAAAACTCACCGGGGAAGAAAATAAATTCAAACTTGATTTCTATTTTTCCCAGTATCCGGTTGAAAATGACCCCAGAGCGGTGTATGTGGTGAAAGAACTCGAATCTTTGTATAACAGCAAGTCAAAAACATCCGATTTAACAGACCTCATAACGCTTACTTTCGTCACCGACAAGGCTTACGGCGATGATGACTGGAAAATATATGATTTCAAGATAAGTGAATACATAGGAATCAAGAAGTTTGATGGAAATTACATCATAAGTTTCTACGCATCCCTTCCAAATGGTATTTCTGATACTACTGATGAATTCAACGATGAGGAATCTGTCAAAAAATTCAAGAACAAGACCCCGAGGAAGAAGAATACAATATCTTTAGGTGACGCTATTGATACCATCAGGGAAAAAGAGAATAAAATCGATGAAGAAAAGGCTGATATAATCGTCAAAAAAGTTAAAAATAAGAGTAAGAATAAGGAGAATTAACTTTCCTTTTTTTCTGAAACACATTATTTTAATAAAAAATGAAAATTGCGATTGACTTAAATGATGTTTTAAGGGATTATACGGCAAATTTCGGTGAATATTTCAAAAAAGGGTACGACAAGGATATAAATCTTGATGAAATAGAGATTACCACGAACGACCTCAGTGAAGTTTTCCCGTTCAAGAGCCGATATGACTATGAACATTTTGTATATGAGGACTTTGCGTGGGAATTGTTCGCAAAGTGCCCGTCGTGTGAGCGTGGATTGGGTGCGGCTTTTTCGAATTGGGTAACAAAAACCATTACGAACATTGATGTGGAAGAGCCTATTGACATAATTATAGTTTCAACGATGGAATACGGAATCACAATCCCGGCGACCTACTGGTTTATCTCAAAATTGGGGTGTAGAGCCAGGGAAATATACCTCCCAACCGATTCATCTACCATTTGGGATAAGTGTGATGCACTGATAACGGCGAATCCTAAACTACTGCTGGAAAAGCCGGAAGGAAAAAAATCAGTTAAAATCAAAACTGATTACAATGCTGATTGTGAGGCTGATTTTGAATATAATAATATGTTAGAATTTTTAAGTAGAGATGAATATATTGAAAAACTTGTTCAATAAAGACAATGAAGGAGAAAAGCAGGAGATTTTCTTCACACCAGATGGCAGGAAATGGGGTGTCGATATTGACAAATTTACAAAAAAGTGTCTTACATCTGATAACGAGAAAAGTAAAGATACTGAAATCACCGAAGGATATGAAAAAACCGACGAAGGTGACATGGTACAGGTCTCAAAAATCATAAGGGAAGTAAACTCACAAGGAAACATGCAGAATGATACTATCAGGTATGACCTTATCAAGACCTTACTCAGTGTAGTTCTCGATAAGAAGTTGATGAGTTTCGGAAACCTCGAAAATGAGTTGATGTATGATTTTAGTTTCAACATTGCGTTCAATACCTTGTTGAAGGAAGGAATAATTTATGAAATGAAATAAAAAATGGCAAAGGAAAAAAAGACAATGAAAGCAAAAAGCGAAATGCCTACCGAAATTACAAAAAATAACACCGGCGATGTTGTTGAACGCATAGAAAAGGAGTTGAAGAAGTTTGACGACAAGGCTTTTAACGTATATTTTTATGTGATTGACACTAAGGGAGTGCCGTCCGGTTCGCTTTTATATATTTATAAAGTCGCTTATGAACTGCATAGTCTCGGTTACAATGTGACTATGCTCCATAATGAGAACGAATTCGTTGGAATCAGCCAGTGGGCAGACAGCAAGTACGCCGAACTACCACATTCCAAGGTAAGTGACAGACAGGTAACTCTGTCAGCCAGCGATTTTCTCATCATTCCAGAAATTTATACAGACATCATGTCCCAGACAAGAGATATTCCTTGTAAGAGGGTCATGCTCGTACAGAATTTCGATTATATAACAAAGATTATTCCGGTTGGGGTTCATCCATATGAGTACGGAATCACGGATGCCATCGTTAACACCAAGACAACTGAAAAACTTATTAAGAATAATCTACCGATGATTAAAACACATGTTCTTAGCCCCGGGATTTCCGATACGTTGTTCAGGAAGAACGATAAACCGAAGAAGATGATTGTCAACTTTGTTGTTAAGAATGGTGATGATGCGTCGAGGGTTGTTAAGCCGTTCTTCTGGAAGTATCCGCAATTGAAATGGGTTACGTTCGCACAATTGTCAAATCTACCACAAGAGATTTTCGCTGATGCTCTCCGTGACGCTGCAATTACTATTGTTATTGATGATACCATGAGTTTCGGATACGCAGCACTTGAAGCGTTGAAGACCGGTTCAATTGTAATATGCAAGATTCCGGATAATATACCGGATTGGATGCTGGACAATGGCGAACTCTCAAATTCTATTGTTTGGGTTGACAACCTTGATGAGATTCCAGACCTTATTGCCAACCTTGTTGCAATGTGGGTGAGGGACGATGTTCCGGAAGAACTCTACAACGAGATGGAAAAGGCTGCAGAAAAGCATACTACGTCTGTTATGAAGGAAGATGTTGAAAAAGTATTTACTGAGGAACTTTTTGCAGCAAGAAAGAAAGAAATCCAGGATGCACTTGACAAAGTTGTTTCTGAAACAAGTAAAAATAATGAAAAAAGTGAATAAAAATGAATAACATTACCATTATATTACCAGTTTACGAGTACACTGATGACCTTAAGAAACTCTACACGAGGGCTATTGGTAGTATTCCTTGCGATGAGGATGGAAAGGCTTTATACCCAGTAATTCTCGTTGGTCCAAAGGACATTATGGAAAAATATAAAATTGATGCCTTTAACAACGTAATCAATTTCAAGTATGCGGAAAACAACGAGACGGATTTCCAAACACAGATAAACGTTGCGGTGAAAGCTTGCGACACGCCTTATTTTAGTGTACTTGAAGTTGATGATATGTATAATCCTAACTGGTTTAGAAACGTTGAGAAGCACATCGAAAAGATGCCAGAAACGCCATTTTTCCTTCCTTTAACGGAGGTTTTCGATGCATCAAGTGGTGAACTTGTTCCTGTTGGATTCGCTAACGAAATTGCACTTACCACATCATTCTCAGATACAATTGGCTATATAGGCATTGATGAACTTAACGAATTCTCAGATTTCAGTTGTACTGGTGGTGTATACCGTGTCGCTGACTTTCTTGAAATCGGCGGGTTGAAGAAGAATTTGAAGATTGTATTCTGGTATGAATTCCTTATGAGGGCTGCAAATAATCACAAGGAGGCTTATGTGATACCAAAGTTAGGATACAAACATACGGTTAGGAGACCTGGAAGCCTTATGGACATGATTCCTAAGACTATTGACGGTGAAGAGGCTAAATTCTGGTACGAGACCGCAAAACAGGAATACTTTTTCAACGAAGACAGGAAGAGAGAGTATAAAAAATAATTTAGCAAAATAATTAAAAGGGCGGGACTGTGTTTATGCACCCCGCCCATTTATCGTCAAACAGGAAAGACCATTATTTCATGGTGAGGTAAGGAAAGTACAAAAATATTTGTAGAAATTGGCGGTTGTTATTAAATAAAATTACAAATTAGCAACAATGGCCAAAAGAGGAAGAAAACCAAAAAATGAAAGGAAGGGCTATTTTTATGAGGAACAAGAAGAAGCAGTAAAAAGATATCTGGAAGCCGATGTAGATGAAAGAAATGAGATTTTCAACACGGTTTTGAAACCGGCTTTCACAAAAATGATAGAATCAATCATCCGCCGATATAAGTTGTATGTCCCGGAAGAGGAATTCGAGGAAACATTCAACGACACACTATCATTCTTGTCGTCAAAAATGGCTAACTTCGACCCATCTAAACATCACAAGGCATATTCTTATTACGGTACGATATGTAAAAACTATCTTATTTACAAAATTAACCAGTTCAGAAAAAAAATTGAAAGGAACGAACCGTATGATGATACATATGAAAGGTTCCAGAATGACATAAATTACTCAGAAACTGAGACGGTTGAAAAAACTCTTGCAGAGGAACTGGTCGAAAAGATTGTTACGAAAATCAAAGAAATGATTGACGATGAGAGTTTGAATCTTAACGAGAATGAAAAGAAAGTAGGACTCGCTTTGTGTGAACTGTTTGAAAATTGGGAAGATATCCTGTGTTCAAATGGAAGTAATAAGTTGCAGAAGAGCAGTGTTCTATACTTTTTAAGGGAAGAAACGTTGATGACCACAAAAGAACTCAGAGATAACATGTCAGTATTCAAGAAAGAGTATTACATACTGAAGGATTTGATGATTGATTAACTTGTAAAATTTAGGTTTAGATATTTATTGTAAAACACAGTGTTATGGCTAACAAAATGAAAATACGCATTAACTCCAACGATAAGATTGAAGAACTTTTGCAAGAGACCTACAACCAGGCTTGTGAACAAATTTCTCAAATCCAGGAGGAAATGAATAAAATTACAAAAAGCACGAAACTTTCAGATTTAACGATTGACGAGAAGGCAAAATATGCAAAAGCCATGCACGATTATTCAGGTGATAAAGACCGTGCAATCAGGTCAAAAATGGACATTGCAAAACTTCTTATCGAAATCGTCAACCACAAAGGAAGTGTTGAAGAGACCCTTAGCGATAAATCGTTTGTCAAACAACCTTCTGCAATCAATTTCGAGGCACTTAAAAAAGAATTGAATAACGATAAGCCAACTACCTATACAATAGGAAATTAATATGCTAAGTTCGGCGTTAAATAACAGAATTGGGAATACGATGGCAATCATCGCCGTTTCCCAAATGTTGATGGACAGGATTGATTCGCTTATAAAGATACATAAGTATGATGTCTCGTCCATCGGCATAAACTCGTCTCTTGACCTAACCATAAACCTTGCACAGATGGTTGGAATGAGTTATGACGAAATTGTTGAACTTGTCACTGATTTTCTAACGAGAAACTACGGACAAACAATCAGGGTCCTCGATAAGGTTGTCAGGATGGCGTTACTTACAGCGTTAAATACGTTGGTAAGTTGTGCAAACAGCCCTATAATAGGTGATGACTGGCTTTATACCGTCGACGAAGGCAACAATTATCACTGGGCCACCAACCCAATGTACATAAATGTAGATTCAATAGACCTCTACAGGCTGTTTTCAAAAGCAACACCAACCGGCGAAAGGGCTGACTATTTTTACGGAGATGTTCCAAGCGGAATAACACCAAGCGAAACCTGGAAATCCGGAGACCTTGATGCATTTCTGTGGCATGCGATGAATATGGTTGAGCCACTTTCAAGAAACGAAGATAAATACTGGAAAATACTTACCTGGGACGACAGAAACAAAAAGTTCAAAAACTATCTTGAAGAAGAGGATTTATCTCAGTACGGGGAAGGTGAAATGGTGACTTATGAAGGCGAAGATGCTGAGGATTTCTGGGGGGAACAGGTAATATTAAAAAGGAAACCGATTTTTAGGGTTGATTATATACAGAGAACAAACAGTCTGTGTATACAACTCCCAGGGGAAGTATATGGCGAAAAGGATATATTCGGCTTCCAGTTGTCTGAAGAAGAAAAAGGAAAATACAAATATTCCAGAAACAGAACAATATACGATTTCAATAAGGATTATGTTGACAACCTCAGGATTTTCTATGTGAAACCGGTAGTTGCTGCAGTCATTAACTCAGCAATGAACAACCGAATTCATTTGTCATATAGCGGGACCCTTTCTCTCGAGGAGGAGATTACGAAAGGTGAGATTTCAAAAATCCTCACGAAAATAATAGAAGCTGACGATACTGAAATTGACGATTGCTACTTCACGTTCTCCAATGACGAGTATGACCAACTTCTGCACGAAGCGGAAATGAGAAGAAAGGGAATTACTGTAAAGAAGGGTGACACTAACATAGGCGTGGCTCAGGACCCGGAAGATGTGATGATGATGCTCGACAGTATTAACGCCACGGCTACGCTACAGGAACAGAAAACAATCATCAAAAACTCGTTTACGACTATTGCATCCGTTACCGGTGCTACTGATGATGTTATCAGGACTAAGTTGAATTGGGACGGTGATTCATTCTCCACGAATATCCTTCAACTGCTAAAAAACATCCTCATGCAACTTCTGGAAGCAGTACTTACCCCGAGGGTAATACTTATATTCCTTATAAATTTCAAATTTGCGAATGGTATATTACCAAAAACTCCACTTGATTTCTTGTCCGCATTCCTTAAGATGCTGTGGCCAGTAATCAGGTCGCTGGTGGATTTCTTCGTGAAATTTTTATTTGATGAGGTTCTTAAACGAATAAAAGAACTCATGGAGATATACCTTCTTAAAATAGCCCTTGAACAGCTTGAAAAATATAAGGATATTGTCCTTGGACTCATCAACAATTGTACATTGAATCTGTTTATTCCTTATATTAAGAAGACGCAGATGATTGGAAACATAGACAATGTTATCGGTGCTGACATTGTTGAAACAAAATCAGAACCGGATAAAGATAATTGCTAAATTAGGTATTTATGAAACTTACTGATTTACTTGATAGCCTTGATAATGTTATGGCTTCGGCAAGCCTCACTTTTCCACTCATTCCACCTAAACTTATACAGTGTGGTGTGATAGCAAGACCTGGCGTATCTGCAATTAGAATGACACAGAATATTATAAAGGATTTGGCCGCTGCTGGCTTCCCGATAGAGGAAAACACAGACGGAACCCCGAATATGACGGTATCTTTTGTATATAATGCATGTGCAAAAGGACCTGTAGATGAATTTACGAAGAACGGTGTTGTTCAAATACCGGTCCAGGTTGGAGAAGCAACAATAACAATACCAGGAATTTTTATATAATGGAAACGATTAAATGGGAGGAACTCAGTACGGCTGAGATTATAAGGGAAGAACTTAATCTTAAAAACGCCTTTGAAAAATTGAAGAGTGAAATCATGGAGAAAGTGAATGAACTTGATGAACTTAATGTTGAATTTTTGAAAGGAGAAGCAGAACTTAAAAAAAGAAACGTTAATTTGTAATGGCAAACGGTATTAGTTTTGGTATAGTTAAAAATACGATAGACCCTACGAATGCAGGTAGAATACAGGTAAGAGTCCCATATGATGACCTCAAGAAAAGTGATGAGGAGCTGGAATGGGCTTTTCCTCTTCTTCCTAAGATGTTGCACGTCCGTCCGAAAATAGGCGAAACTGTGATGATTATTAACCGGGATTTTGATAATGAACGTTCCGGAAGATATTATTTGGGTCCGGTCATATCGCAGCCACAATTCATGTATGAGGAACTGAATGAAAACAGTGCGTTGAGGGTCTTACAAGGTACCAGGGTAGGTGCGGATAAAGACCCGGAGACAGACCCTATTGTTAAAGGAACTATCCCGGATAATGAAGATGTTGCTATACTTGGAAGGAAGGACAGCGATATTATTTTGAAAGATGACGATATCAGAATCAGGTGCGGGGTCAAGAAGACAGATGCGTTTGACAAGACGAAATTTGCATTTAATAGTGTCCATCCAGCATTTATTAAAATGAAGCATATGAGAGATTACGATGAGAGAAACTTATTTTACGACGGTCCGAGATATGAAAGTGTTATTAACGTTGTTGCTGATAAAATAAATCTCATTGGTACGGATGCGAGGGACAAGTTCAATGCGAATGACCCTGATGAATTGATAAACGATGAAGAGGTTTCAAGATTCATAACAGAAGCGCATCAGCTCCCGTTTGGCGATAAACTTATTGAATTCTTGAGAATATTCATCACTGCATTCCAATCACACACCCACCCATGGGTAGGAAGGGGACAGACACCGTGCAAAGATATTACATATAACGCACTTGCAAACTACAATCTTGAAAGTATGTTAAGTACAACAATCAGGATAAATTAATTTTTGAAAAACAAAAACCGTGAGGACATCCCCACGGTTTTTTTTATACGAAGTAGTCAGTTACGTTGCTCGCTATTGTAAATCTTGTAATTTCACGATAATACTTCACGTTAAGCCCTGTTTTCACTCTCATATCAACGAAATAATCACCAGGTACCATCTCGTTGGAATCAATAATGAAATAATTCTGTAAAAACGCACTTTCAAGCGGTTGGTAATCATATACATCAACCTGCCTATTAGCATCCTTGACATAAACCCTGTACTCAGCAGAGTCGAAGACCGCTTTTTGATTCGTTGTATACGGGATACGGAAATCAACATCAACACGTCTTACATCACCGATATGTATTTTTTCAGCATCATTGATTCCTGAAAGTTGAGGAACAAGGTCATACCTCTCTCCAATGTTATTACCTATAGTGAAAAACGTATTTCTTTTTAGAACTGTGAATTCCATTTCAATATCGTCAAGGTTTTCACCATTCAATTTGATATTTGACCAGACATCGGTAAGAATTGTGTCATCTTCAACATCAGTTATTTTCACTGTTGCGTAATAAACGCCTTTTGTTGCCTGCGTAACAGGATATTCAACGCCTTCTATTGTACAGACAGGTATTTCGTCAAGATTTGTCAATTCGCTTCCAGCATTGCAATACAAATAAAGTCTGTTTTCCTTTCCTTTAAAGAATTTCTGACGGTCGTCGTTGATATATTCATAGTAGTCAGTCTCAACATAAGGCTCAAAAAATAGGTTCGTATGATTTGTAAAGAACCCAATATAATACTGTGGTATTACTCCTGTTACTTCACAAGCCTTGAAGTGCTCCTCCGGTGTATGGATTTTGTAAGACGCATAATCATACTGCTCGTAATCTGGAGAAAACGCCAGAGCAAGGCCATGATTCTGTATCTCTCCAGCAATTATTTTGTTAACGTAGTCCGTAATATCAAATTCAAAGTTTTCTGCTCCGTAATCGAAATGTTGCGATGCGATTATAATATCAGACCCTTCGCCGTTCAAGTATTTTTTATACTCGTTGTAAAGGTATGTGTTATTATAAATGCCTGGACCATAACCAAGCGCCTCGTCCTCAGATTCTTCGTCAAACCACGGCTTGTTAGTCTCTCCGTTGTACCAATTGCACCCAAGAACGCTGACGAATTTTCTACCGGAGAACCAGAACGTATCATCATAGTTGAATCCCTTACCTTCATCCCAATCCTTTGGAACTATGAACAGAATCACATCTACGGAAGCGGCTCTTGTTTTCCCCTGCATTGTTGAAGCGCCAGCATAAACTTTCTGATTATCATTTATATTGACGGATGAACAGTTCGTTAACTTCAATGTATGTTTTACTTTCGAGATATCCGCAATTGTCTTATCATCAACGAGTTCTTTTAGGTGGTCCACATTGAAATGCACAAGAGCCCTGGTGGTTTGAAGACCCATGTTAATCTCAGCCACCGGGTTCAATCCCATGTTTGAATGTGACCCTTTCAATATAGTGCAGCACTTATCTAAAAATGTGTGAATTTTCATTTTGAAACCTCATTTACTATAAATATCTTACGGTTTTAAAATTATTGGGCATGTACAAAAAGTTAGTTAAGCCAAAAATTTTGTAGTTAGTTTGATATTTATAGTAGAAGCGAGTTAGAGTTGGCCAACCGATGACAAGCGGAACAATAACAAGCTCAAAGAAAGAATAGATGGCGAAAAAGAAAACCATTGCGGTAGAGGAGCCGTTCCCTGGAACGCAGAACAACAGCATTCCAAAGGAAAAACACCTCGACTTTAAGGTTAAATTGAAGTGCAAAAGTGTAAAACAAAAAGAGTTCTTTAACATATTAAGAGATAGAAGCAAAGAAATTGTTTTTGGTGTTGGAAGTGCCGGAGCCGGTAAAACTTATGTGGCGATGAGCGAAGCATTAAGCGAACTGAGAGACGGTCTTTGTGAAAAAATCGTCTTCATAACCCCCACCACGGAAGCAGGAAGCGCCGCAACAAGAATTGGCCTTCTCCCTGGTACTGCGGAAGAGAAGATAGCCCCCTACATGGAAAACATGAGGGACACCATTACAAAGATTCTCCGGACCGGCGGCAATTTCAACCCAGAAGAAGTTGCTAAAAACTTACTAAAAGAAGAACGTGTGGTTATAAAACTTATGAACTACGCCAGAGGAACCACATATGATAATTCAATCGTTATCATTGACGAAGGTGAAAACTTCAATAAGAGCGAGATGTTGCTTCTACTCACCAGAATCGGGGAGAATACAAGATATTTCATACTCGGTAGCGAGAAGCAGTGTGACAGAAAAGATATAAAGTCAGAAGGCAGTTCCGGTATGATGTATGCGTATGAGCACCTTTCCGAACTGGAAGAAGTTGGTTCCATTGAATTCACTGACGAAGACGTTGTTAGAAATCCGCTCATCAGTAAAATACTAAAACTTTGGGATTAAACTTGGTTGAAGAAAGAATGTAAAAATGCAAACACATTGACTCTGATGCTTTCGATAAAGCGACGAGCCCACAAAAATATTTATTTGGTTAAATCTCAAAAATGAGGTCTGAGCCTATGTGGAGAAAGGGAAACTTCGGTTTCCCTTTCGTTTTTTATACGGATTTGACTTTTTAACAAAAATGTTTATATTGAAAACAAAAAACTATGGCTAAAAGGTTAAATGTAGAAAAAAAATTAAATAATGATACTTTTAAATCAAGTATCGGTTCCGTAAATAGATTAAACCCGATTTCAATTTATGTATCAGGAAAAACGTACATCAGCCCGACCGAAGAAATGGATGAATATGGAGAGCTGATAGATGCGTTGGACAAGGATTTGAAATCTATCTTGAAACGTTATACAGCGGGAAATAAGTTCCTTAATAAAACCTTCATCTCAAACCTCGAAGTTCCTAAAAACGGACTGAAATACGGCAAAAACACCTATTTATTCTTCCAGTTGTTCTTTTCCCAAAATTTTACAAATCCCGTGTGCAAGAGCATGGATAAAATACGTGATACAATGTCGCCCGGAATCAATGATGTGCTTGACGAGTTTAAAAACAAGATATATGAAAGGGGGTTTACTATCCACGAAAAACGGAAGTAATTTTACGTACGTACGATTTCTTCTAACAATTCTTCTTTATTTTTGAATAATTTTTCTCCTAAAAAATTATCATAATCTAAATCCGTATAATATAACAATTTAATGCCATTTTCTTTGCAAAATCTATTTTTAATTAAATCATTTTCTCGTTGTTTTTCAAAAGCCGATTCACCACCAAGGGCGTTTATTATATTAAAATGAAAATTCCCTTGGCATTCAATGGCAGTGTTGTATTCTGGTAAAAAGAAATCCAATGAAAGAGGAAGTGTATTTTTCATTCCATCATTTTTCCAATACATTTCAAATTTTATTTTTCTATCATCTAAAAGTTTCCTTATTTCCATTTCCATTTTGCTTTCCTTACAAATAGGGCACCCAACCCCATTCATATGCTGATATATTGATTGGCTGAATACGCCGTGCTTTTTGCAAACAATATTCACATGATAGTTGTTTGCATTTGTTGCATCATTCATATCTACTAATTGGTAATCATATTTTTTCCCATGCTTTATTCTTGACCTTTCTATAAATTCATCTAATGTTGGTTTAATACGCCCCCCGCACTTTGGGCACCCACGTCCGCATTGTATTTTTGATGGCAAAGATTCCCATACATATCCACATTTATTACACTTGAAAAGCGTTTTAGTTGACGCATTTTTATAATCTCCAATTATTAAAATTCCCCTTTCATCAAGATTTGAATCTGTTACAAAATCTTTTACGCTTTTGTATGATTTTTCTATGGAACATTTTGGACATCCACTTTTTCTTGTTAAAAAATCATACACTTGTTTTTCAAAAACACCATGCTTTTTACAAATGATTTTAATTGTGTCATGTACACCTGCATCAGTAACAAGAGAATAATCGTATACATCTCCATATATGTTTTTTGCTATTGATATTAACTCATCTTTGGTCCTGTAATTTCTCGAACATAAGGGGCACCCCTGTCTCATATCAATATGTACGTATGCTTTTTTTGTGAAGTCTCCATGATGTTTACAAGTAATAGTGATTGTATCCATTGACGATTTACAAATAGTCTTACTATAATCATAATTATTTTCCCCAAAAATGGCCTTCGACTCCTTTATTACGTTTTCTGTTGTAAACCTCTTGTTTTTACCTTTTACCTTTCCGCTTAATAAATCACCAGGATAAAAATCTATGTATTCACTTGTTTTATTGTCATAAACAGTTACTTTTGTTTTATAATTTTTATAAACAGTTTTATCGAATGAATACCTATTTCCATATATTTCAATACACCGTTTTTCAAAGTCATTCTGTGTTATCTTTTTCATTACTTAAGTATTTATTTATAAATAGTAATAACTATTAAAATAATAGAGATTTTCACTAAAAAAGTAAACAATATGGAACAAACTTTCTTTTTGAACAAAAATAGCGTTTTACCAGCACTTCGGATGGAGGTAATAAACGACGGCCGCTATTCATTCTGGAAGTTTCATGAAGCAATACAGAATGCGGTTGTCACATTTTCCATGAAGAACGTTGACACCGATATATTGAAAATTTCTAAAGCACCATGCGAAGTGGTTCTTGCAGAAGATGGCGGGTGTGAAGAAAAGTACATCATCCAGTATAAATGGAAGAAAAGGGATACCAACGAAATTGGAAAATTCAAAGGGTGGTTCAACATCGATTTCCTTGAAGACCTCACTCAGTATGGAGTTGAATACCCGTCTGGATTGATGGTAGCACCCATTTCGGAGGACCTTTATATTTATATTAAGTAATAACAAAAAACAAAACATAGCTATGAAAGAGAACTTAAGAACATGGAACTTCTTCCACTACAGATGTAACGGGAAGTTCGAAGATTTCAACAAACAGGCTGGATTCAAGTTTTTTGCACTTCCAGACCCTCTCAAAATCAAATTCCAGAGGGACAAGTACAATACTCCGCTTGTTGCTCCTGATTTCTTCAATTGCTAAAAACAGAAAACCCCGGGAATCAAATCCTGGGGTTTATTTTTTATACGCTTGGAGCCATCATTGATTTTGCGTCTTCTTTGAATTTTTCACTTGTTGGAATTGATATTTTCACACCGTTCCATTTTCCGGTTCTTATGCTATTCGGAACAAGGATATCTATTTTATGCATTCCAGCAAATCTTTTGTTCATAGTATCCTGTATCTGCCAAGGTCCATCCCATTTTCCAGTTCCTTCAACATAAACAACATCTCCATATTTCAAACCAAGTTCCTTCATATACGTTCTTTCCATTGCAATGACACGCTGTGAAAGAACATCACCAAGGTTTAGTTTGAACATGGATGCTGTGTGAATCACATCATTGTTACATTGTCCGGGAACGGCGTTATAAACCGTAGCAAGGGCATCCCCAGATACTTCCGACCAAGCATCAGGATTTTTCTCCCATTTACCGGTTTCTTTATTGAATTTACAAGATTTCTTTTCTTCGAGAGCCTGTTCAACCTTCGCAATATTTTCCAGTGCGATTTTCTGTGCCTGGTTAAGGTTAAACATAAGTACTATATTCATAATAATACTTGCAGTAAGGAGCCCTTTTTTACCAAGTTTTTTGACAGCATCCACTATTTCACCAAACGACATACCCTTATGAAATACTGATTCCATAAGAGCCTCCTCGCATAAAAGAGTTGTTAGCTGTTGTTCGGTTAATACAAGTTTCATTATTTAACAGTTTCAATAAGTTCTTTCATGTACTTGATGTCATCGTCAACAGTCAATTCTGAATACATTTTTTTCGAAATTCTGTCCTTCATTTCTGTGAGTTTCATTCTTACACTGACATCAGCACCTTTCCATGCTTCGTTGATTGAGTTAATACACTCTGTCTTGTAATGTTCAAAAACGTCTTCCTTCGACTTGTTGTTCTCCTTCATTGAAAGGAAATCGACAGCCTCATTCAAACTTTTAAGTCTTGCAGCCGTGTTCTTAATGGTCTTCTTCCCGCATACAAGAGTCTCAATGTTATCGCACATCTTTCCAATGGACTCATCCACCTTAACTTTTTCACTTATTTTGTTTGCAGCAACGCTAAGCATAGCCTCTGATACGAATTTAACGAGTTTATCCTTCGATTTCTTGTATCCAGATTTATCGTATGTTTCATTTGCAACCGCAACCATTTCGTTAATAAACTCTTTCGGGTTATCAATTCCTACGTTTCCGTTCATACTTTCTTTGATTACATAGAAATTGTGAATATTTTTGTCTTCCTTTACAATAGAAACAAAGGCATTGATTTTATCCTTTCCGCCCTTTGTTTTGATAAGGACCGGAGAAATGTTTTCAAAAATGGAAATGATGTTACCCATTGACATTGATGACAGATTTTTAACAGTATCATCAACGGTTTCTTTTGCAATAGCCATGGCTCTTTCTTCGGCAAGTTTTGCGAGCACCTCAGTCTGCTTCTTGTCGAAGTCTTCGTTTATCTTTGCTATTTTCTTTTCTAAAGTCTCCATAAATAATTTTTCCTATAAATAGTTTTTAATCCTTTAAAATGCTTTCAATGTCAGTCTTATCAGTGTCTTGTTTCACGACATCTTCAAGGTTTCCTTCCGATATAATTGTATCCAGTTCACCGACAATTGAGTTAAGTTCTTCGTTTATAATGAAGCTGTCACTAACTGTTTCAACCCTACCGAGTGAATTTTCTTCTTTCTGAACACCTTCGTTTATCTTCTTCATGTACTCGTCAAAAAATGAATACTTCGGCTTTCCATAAGTTAAAATCTCAGTGATAAGATTTTCTTTCTTTTTCCTGGATTCAGCGACAGGCTCACCAGCATCTGCAGCAGGTGCTCCCCCCATATCCATGGATTCTTCGGCACCGCCAACATCTCCTCCTTCAGGTCCTCCGAGGTCGTCTATGCCGCCACCCATATCCATTCCGCCTCCAGGTGCGCCACCACCGCCAGGTCCGCCTTCTCCTTCTTCCATCTGGCTATAATCGTATTTGGCCTGAGGGTCTCCATAAATCCTGTCTGTCGGGTCAAAGATTCCAGTTTTCTTGATGACCTGCTGGGTGAGTTGAAGTTCTGCAGCGAGAGCCTTTTCAAGACGAATTTCATTGAGGTTATCAGCAATTTCAGTGTCGCTCATATGAAGGATTTCTTTAAGAACCCTGTGATATGAATAAATCTGAATACCGTTACCCGGGTCTTGGAGAAGTGTCTGTGCAGCCGAAACTCTCTTGGAAAGCGCATCAAGTTCCTGCATTTCAATCTGAGAGGACGGATTGTTCATCGTCAGCGTGAAATTCGTTACCTCATCAGTGAAACCGAGAATAAGAAGATGAATCATGGCAATCTTGTTGAGTTCCATGAGGACCGCCTGTTGTACACGGTTAATCATCCTGCTGAAACGGACATCCATGATTGAAAGGTTCTGTCCCTTGTTCTGCGATGGGTCTGTAAAGTTAAGGAATGCCTTAGGAACACGAAGTGCGGCAAGAAGGTGCTGTTTTACGTATTCGATATCATCCATTGCCGTAGGATTCTGGACTGAACCGAGTGGCTCAATTTTACTTGCGGTTTCCTCGCTCCTGAACGGAATAAAGAAATCTGAATCAACAGATGCAAAGTTCTTACGAAGGTCAATCTGCCCTGTCTGTGGGTCAATGATAGGAGTCCTTTTGAATTGGTTTGCAACCTGCTGCATGTATGCCGGAACATCCTTATCATCAATAGCACCAGTATATATTTTGAAAACACGACGCTCAATGCTACGTTCGAGACGATAGATAAGCATCATATCCTCCATCATCGTAAGCATCCTCCAACTACGTCTTGCCTTGTGAAGCCAACTACAGCCATAAGGAAGGAATGTGGAGTCGTTGATAAGACGGAAGTGTGCGACTTGCCAGTTCTGATAAGGAATATTCACATTTCTTCCGACCCACAAGAACTTTGTCTCGTCAGGATGAATCTCTCCTACCTGCGTAATACTTCCGACTGCCATGTAAGGATTTGTGATTCCGTTTTCAAGCCTCTGCATTTCATAAACAGGAAGCCTTCTCCAGCCAGTAATGCCATCTTCTGCGTTAATGTTGAGCATCATAAACTCATTACCGTATTTAGCAGTGTCCTTAACAACCATAGGGAGCATTACGTGAAGGTCAAGCCTATTATAGAAAAGGTCTTCCAGGATTGCCTTTATCCTATTTGATTTTGAAGAGATGTTGAGCATCTTTCCGGTATTACCAATCATGCAGGTTTCCTCAGCCACGATTTCAAGTGCCGTGCCGATTTCCGGGGTACTGACTTCCATAAGGTCAGCATCCCTGTACATCATCTGTAAATTGGTAAGGCTTTCCGTAGAACTTGCGGCGAGGTCAACACCAGCCTTGTACCACTGCATTGCAAGCAACTTTTCCTGCTGTGCCTGCAGTTTCTTCTCCTCAAAATCAGCCTTGTTTTTTGTTGTGTAGAGTATATCGTTGTTTATGTTATAGGTATGCACTGTCTTAGGCGGAATCGGTTTAGGAGTCATTGTTCCGCTACCGCCACCAATCACCTTAGAGAGCGTTTGAAATATAGTTCTATTAGCCATAAGCCTTTTCTTTTTAATATAAGGTTTTGATTACTAAAAATAAAGTTAAATCATAAAAATGCCAAGAGGCGTACCCTTCTGAAGTTCAAGCGTTTGTTCGAGCATCTTTCTCTGGTTTTCAAGATGTGTCCACGGCATCATCCTCTCCAGCCTCTTTTCAAGGGTTTCCATTGTCTTATCGTATTCCTTCTGCCCCTGGGTGATGAACATATTGTAGTCCATCGTAAGTTCAGCCTGCGGAATCATGACCTTTCCACTGAAAGTACCTCTAACATTACCAAGTGTTTCTTTTGCCTTTGCTATAAACAACTGTCTGATTATGGTCTTCGTAGGACCGTTCAAAAAAGCGAAATCAAGGTCCGCAAGAGGAATCTGGTCAGGAGATATGATAACATCTGGGTTCGCAAGCCTGCACTCATCAGCGTTTTCGGCAGTTGCGTCATAATATGAATACCATACCTGACACCCAACAAGCCCAAGCATTCCGCCATATCCACCCATGTAGTTGAATGTAAGCTTTGAACCTGGTGTTGACAAAAGGTGAAGAATATGGGTACCGTCAGGTCCGGCTGTCATGTTGTAAACAAGGTCGCCACGAAGAAGCCTGTTCTTGTATTGAAGGTCCGTCGCAAGATAAGCAACGTCAGCAGCAGGAGCGGTAAAGAATCCACCGACAGGACCATATGTACCTCCACCAAGTTGTGCATATCCGCCTCCAAAACCAATATCAATACCAGCATAATTCGCAAATAGAGCGGCTTGCGAAGTCGGTGGGTTGACATACATTACCCTGTTTACCTCACGCCCGGCTGGAATTATATAATCCTGCTTTCCTTTTTCAATTGTTATGAAGTCTTTCTTCATTTCCCACGGTCCGTTTTGCTGAAGTCCCACCTGTTTTGAGAACCAATAAGAAAAACTTTTTGACATATCGAGGCTTCTGACTGACAATGCGTAGGCGAAATCCAAGTTTGTTACGTTTTTTCCGTAAAGCCCGGCCCAGTTCTGTTCGATTAGCCAGTTCTGTACTTTTTCAGCATAATCCCCCTTGGCAATATCAAGGATATCGCACAATTGGTCATCTGTAAGTTGTACAGGGCGAATTGGTGCACCGCAAAGAGACCTGAATTGCCTGAACATACTTTCTATTTCGGGAGTTACTTTTGTTGCCATTAGTATACTTTTCTTTATAAATATCACGGTTAGCAGTATTTAACCTGTTTTTTCTGGAAGTTCAACTATTTATCATATTCCAAAAAAAAAACATACTTTTTAATAAAGTAATTAAAACAAAGGCGAGATTTTTTATAAAAACTTGATATTTATAATAAAATAGTTTTATATGGGAAAGAAAAGAAAAACTACCGAAGAATTTATCCTTGATGCAATAAAAATACACGGTAAAAAATATGACTATTCAAAAGTAAATTATATTAACAATCATGAAAAGGTGTGTATAATCTGCCCAGAGCATGGAGAATTCTGGCAAACTCCAAACTGTCACTTATCAGGACAAGGGTGCCCAAAATGTGCAAAAAACCATAAAGACGATAAAATAAGTTTTATTCATAAAGCAAAACTTATCCACGGAAATAGATATAACTACTCAAAAGTGGAATATATAGATTCGTTCACTAAAGTGTGTATAATCTGCCCAGAGCATGGAGAATTCTGGCAGACCCCAAATAGCCATCTTACTGGAAGGGGGTGCCCAGAATGTAGGTGGAGAAAGGCAAAACAGAGTATAAGAAATATTATGGGTATGTCATCCGATGATTTTATTAAAAAGGCCATTTCTGTACACGGGTTTAAATATGATTATTCAAAAGTTAAATATGAAAATACGGATACTAAAGTGTGTATAATTTGCCCAGAACATGGAGAATTCTGGCAAACGCCTCATCATCACCTTAAAGGATGTGGCTGCCCAGAATGTGGTAAAAATGATATTTCAGAAAAAAGACTTGCAGATTTAATTGAAAACTCTTTTGGTGATGTTATAAGGAGTTATAAGCCGTTATTCTTAAAAGAAAATGGAAAGGCGCAGCATATTGATATATTTTTGCAAGACTTAAATGTTGGAATTGAATATCAAGGAAAACAACATTTTGTTCCTGTGGCAAGATTTGGGGGAAATAACGGTTTTTTGATTACTAAAGAAAGAGACGAAAGAAAATATAAAAAATGCATCGAGAATGGAGTTAATCTTTTTTATTTTACATATGAAAAAGAAGACATAATTCCAAAAAACTATATTTCTAACGTATACACAGACGAAGACCTTTTAATAAATGAGATAAAAAAGATTAAAAAAAATGCTGGATTATAATCAAATACAAGAAGAATACGCCAAATGCTATGCTGACAAGTCAAGGGTGTATTTAATACAAAACTATCTTAAAACATACGATGCCACCCAGTCAAAAGACGTTCCGTTTCATATGTTTCCCAAGCAGCAAGAATTTTGTATTACTTTATCAAAAGGAAGTAACTGCGTACTAAAAAAGCCAAGACAAAGTGGAATAACAACAACATGCGGTGCATTTTTATCGGGTGAAATTCTTTTTGCTGAAAAAGATGAACCAATTACAATTCTTTGTATAGGAAATACCCTGGACCTCGCACAACAGATGCTTAATAAAATCAGGGATTTCTCTATGCAGTATCCGGCATGGCTATGGGGGGACAACGAACTAATTGGGAAGACAACCAACCCAATGGAACCGCCTGAGAAACGAGACCTTTTCAAAAAATGCAATGATAAAGAACTTATATTTTTTAATAATAGTCGTGTTGTTGCTCGTTCGTCCGGTCCTCACGCTTCCCGAGGTGTTGGAGGAGTACAATATCTCGTGTTCGATGAGGCTGCGTTCATTGAGAAGGGAGACATCGTTTATTCTTCCGCTATTCCTACGGTTTCTACTGGTGGACATATCATCATGATTTCCACTCCTAACGGTAAGGATGCACTGTATTATAAGACCTGCAAACTTGCATCACAGAAGGGCTCCTCTACCTGGAATAATTACGAATTGGTTGAACTACGATGGTACCAAGATTCCAGATATAACAAATTCCTTAAATGGGTAAAGAAAGACCCGGAGACTGGAGAAATTACAGTACAGGAAGAACCGTATCTTGACAAGGAAGGAAATGTAAAATACGACCCTGAAAGATGGGAAAAACTTGAAAAAGACGGATGGGAGGCCACTTCCCCGTGGTACGTTAGGATGTGTCAGCAATTTAACAACGACACACAAAAAATTGCACAGGAGTTGGATGTTTCTTTCCTCGGTTCTGCGGCTAACGTCGTTGCTCCGGAATTCATTGAAATGCAGGAGAAACTTAATGCTCGTGAACCACTAAAGGACTTGAAAGACCCGTTTGTGGAAGATACTTGGTTCTGGAAGCCTCCAATTGAAGGGCACAGATATATCATGTCTATCGACTGCTCCCGTGGTGATGCTGCTGACCGCACAGCAATCGAAATTATTGACATGGATGGTCGTGATGAAAACGGTATGCCGATAGTAGAACAGGTTGCTGAATACCATGGAAAGAAAACTGGCGATGAAATTGGTGAAATTGCTTATCAATATGGTAGAATGTATGGAAATGCATTTACAGTCGTCGATTGTATTGGAGGAACTGGCGACGCTTGTGTCCTTACACTTATGAACCTCGGTTATGAAGACCATCTCTACTATGATGACGTAAACCTTTCGAAGTACCTTATGAAACAGGAGGCTACTGCATTAAAAACTGGTACTGATGGTAGAATGCCTGGTTTCCATACACAGTCAGTACGTTTCCAGATGCTTTCAAGTTTTGCTAACCTTGTAAAGACAAATGGTTTCAAGATTCGTTCAATGAGGGTAATCAACGAACTGGATACCTGGATTTACAAGGGAACTCAAGCCAGAATGGACCACATGGATGGCTTCCATGATGATACAATCACTTGTTTGGCCATGGGCTTGTTCGTTATGGAATTCTCGTTCAATAAGATTGAAAGAGCACAGAAAACAGACACTGCTAACATGCAAGGCTTCCTTGTTGGTAACCAGATAAGAACTAATGTTGATTATAAGAAAGGCGTTGTAAATGTAGAGGTTACGAAGAAATATGCAATGCCATTTATAACAGGAAATAGTTCAGGGAAAGAACAAAATCCATACTCGTGGTTGATTAAATAAATAAATCCCCGATAGATTGATTTCTACCGGGGATTTTTGTTTCCAAAAATCAGCGAAAATCAAGATTTTTTGGGCTATTTCGCTGAATTTTCCCAAATATATCTAATTAGCCCGCAGTCCCATATTTTATAATAACCAAGTTTGGCAGTCATCTCATTTTCCGTCATATCAAGCGGAAGCCCATATTTTTTATGGAGTATTTGTTTTCTGAACCCAAATTTATGAAGTCTTTCTCCATGACCATTTGTATATCTATAGTCTGGTGGTAAAATTGCATCCTGTTTGAAGCCTAACTTAGTATAAAGATTGTTTTTCTCATCAAAACACCATCTGCGGTCGAGAAACGATTTTACGCTATCAGGATTATAGTCTTTGATGAATTGCTTGAAGATTTTAGATGCAACCCCCGGGCAACTATAATTGGTATTGGTGCAGAAACGATTCAATTCCCAGTCATCTCCAAATTTAGTAAAGGTCATCACCCCAAGAAGGGTATCCTGATAAAAGGCCCCATAATAAACAGAAGATTTAGCAAACCCTTGCAGGTGAAACTTATTTAAGAAATCTTTTGCTTCTTGATATTTAATCTCCCTCACTACACATTTCCTACCACCAATAACAGATTTTTTTATAGTACCCAGAAAGTGCCCAATTTTTTCAAGGACTAAGTTTTTATTCTTTATCCACTCATCTTCAAACACGTGTATAAGAGTAATCCCAGCCTCTCGGCACTTTAACGTTTTCTCTAAATGATAATTTTTGTTTTTATTGAATTGTTCAGAGTGCCACCGTATTCCATCATATTCAATCGCCAGTCTGAAATCCGGTACATATATATCAAGTTCGTCACCATTCAAAATTTTATGGCTTCTACGGATGATTTTTCCAGGACCAACTATCTTTGCCATGAATTCACAAATTTCATCTTCGGCAGTAGACATATGATTTCCACATTTAGGACATCCCTTTCCCATTAAAAATAAATCTGGAGAAGTTTCAAATACCCCATGCATTTTTCCGTTTGACCCACATTTTTTACAGATTATCTTAACTTTGGTTTTTGAAGACTTATAATCCACAAGCGAATAATCATAATCGTCGGACTTATGAACCAGCATCGCTTTTTTAATAAAATCATCCGTCGTATACCTCCTATTTTCTGAATTTCTATCAATTGCTTTCTGAGGGTGAGTGCAACCCTTCAAATGAACGACAGGCTCCTGCCAGAATTCACCATATTCAGTACCATCTGGTTTAAGGTCGTGACAGATAATTTTCACCTTGTTGTGCATGCCAGTATAAACAACTTGAGAATAATCCATATTTTCATCTTTATGGACTTCTCTAAATTTTGCTATTACCTCTTCCTGAGACATGACTTTTCCGGCCGATATATTTTTACCACGTTTATCCGGATGCTCTCTCCCTTTTAAGTGGTTGTTCGGTGTTTGCCAGAACGTCCCATAAGGGGTACCATCATCACGAAGGTCTGAATCATATAATTCAACCGGTGTCCTATTATTTTTATATACCACTTTCGAGTAATCTATGTTGCCTCTTATATGGCATTTTTTTGCTCGTTCAATAAAAGTCTCCCTATCCATATATGTAAACATTTTTGCAAATATACATAAATAAATATCAAATAAAAAGTTTTTTCATTAAAAAATATCGATGCAGTATATAAAAAATTAAAAGCCCAAGAAAATCCTGGGCTTTTAACATATTGATTACCAATAAATATCTGGTAAGATTAGCGAAGCTCACGAATGTCAAAGGTCTGAAGACCTGTTGCCTTTACAGCTCCATAGAAGCGATTGTTAACCATCTTCTTAGCGTAACGGGTCATGATACCCTTTACAGGAGCGAAGTTGAAAGGATTGTACATCGTAGGAGTAAGCTGCATAGGTACGTATGGAGCATAGATGTAACCAGTGTCGAGGAGGGACTTACCCTTGTGACCAAGAATCATTGACCAGTGAGGTGCATAAGGGTCTACGTATACCTGATAACGTCCGGAGAGGCTACCAATACGCTCGATACCCATGTTGTAAGAATCCTGCTCTGCGTTAGCGTCAGTTACGTGGAAGTACTCAAGGTCATTGAAGACTGCGGAGATTTCAGCAGAAACGACGATGAAGTTAACACCACCACGGAGGGTAGCCTTCATAATCTGTGCAGAAATCTGGTTAATCTTAGTGATAAGAGTCTGGTTCCAGTCTTTCTGAGTGTAGTTGGTTGAATAACCAGCCTGCCTTCTCCAACCATTGTAATCCCAAGCGAGCTGCCAAGGAGCAAGTTTACGAAGGTCACGGAGAATCTCACGGTCGATTTCAGCACCAATCTGCTCGGAGAGGATAGCGGTGAGTTCAGCCTCAGCATCGATGTTGTGGAATGCGGAAACGTCCTGTGCAAGTTCAGGAGACCAAGTAGCACGAAGCTTACGCTCGGTTACGGAAACGGTCACTGAATCGAGCTGGAAGGAAACCTCACCCATCTCAGTCTCGAGTTCGAGAGAATCGTACTGTGCCCATGCAATCTTGAAGGAGTTCATGGAAACTGCGTCAGGAGCAACACCGATGAAACCATCGATGGTCTGTCCCTGTTTGCGAACTGGCTTAGCAAGGTCAAGTTCAATGTAGATATGACCGTCAGCGTCGCAAACGTCTGCGTACTCTACCATACCCTTACCATAACGCTGGGTAACGAGACGGAACTGGATGCCTTCACCCTTACGGAATGAAGAAGTGTCACCAGAAGATGCAGGGATGTCCTCTGCAGCGATGACCTTAAGAGATGCGAGGAATTCCTCGGTATCCATTTCGTTTCCATCAGGACCAGTAAGTCTACCAGGATTTACGCTGGAGAAACCACCAACCTTAAGGATGACGTTACGAACGGAACCATCAGCACCATAAACTGGGAATGTGGAACCGGAAGCAAGGTCAACAAGCTCGCCCTTGAAGTTGAAAACAACAGGAGTAGCAGTTCCGAGGTTGATGTGAATCTTACCCTTAGAATTGTCATAAAGGAAGTCGTTGTAGAAGAGGTCATAGAGAGTCTTCTTCATGTACTGGGTAACCTGAGGGGAAACCTGCTTGATGACATAGGAAGGGTCCTTTTCAGCCTCTTCCTTAGCAGCGTCGAAAGAAACACCGTCAAGAACGACGTTTCCACGGTTGTCGAAAACGCTGTAAGCAATCTCGTTTACAACCTCGTCAGGAAGATAGTAACGGTTGGACTGAGCAACGGAACCATTACGCTCCTCACGCTCGTAACCCATAAGACCGTAGTGCTTACCAACTTCACCACCGACGATTTCATCACCGACTGCATCACCGTTCTCCATTTCCCACTTACGCTCGGAGGTAACAGGCTTCAAGAAGAAGAGCTTACCAATAGGAAGGTTCATAGCCTGAACACTGACGATATCGTTAGCAAGGAGCTTAGCGAAAGTACGACGGATGATAGGGAAAACAACAGTCTCGAAAGAACCGCTGTTATCAGAAGCAGTAGCCTCAGTCATGAGGTGCTTTGCCTCGTTCTCGAAGAGGATAGCCATGTTCTCTTTGAGATAGCCGTCAAGACCAGCGGTAAAGCCGATACCATCCCAACGCTTCTGGATTTCCTCACGGATAAGTTTGTTGGTATCGTATGCAACGTTACCAAGCTTACCAGATGTTAAAATACTGTTTTTCATATTCTTAATTATTACTTTTCGTTATTTTATTTTGTGATTAGAGATTGTTCATTCTCTGAATCATGTCGAGAGCATAACTGATGGCCTCGTCATCATTTTTATAAATAGTGCTCTCATTGATATTCTTTACAGCAGATTCGTTAATATTCATTGGCTTATCAATTGCAACGCCACCTTTCTTGACTGACTTGAGCTGTTTGTTGATTGACTCATAAAGAGCCTTGCTCTGGTCCTTGGTCTTTGCCTCGTTGCTGAATCTCTTGAGGATATCAATCTTCTCCTGCTTTGTAGTAGAGTTTTCAATAATGAGGTTTACAAAGTTACCAATGTTGTAGTTAGTCAAAACGGCTTCGTTGAGAGCCTTTCTGAACTTAACGAGTGAAGATTTAAGAACCTTGTTTTCTTCTTCAATCTTTTCAAGTTTCTTCTGGATACTCTCGTTCATTGCAGTACCATCACTCATGTCGCCTTCCTTATTGTTATGGCGACGACGATGTGGTTCATCATGAACTTCGTTTCCAGGATTAAGCCTCATAGAATTTTCATCAGGGAATGTTGCGCCTTCTTCCATAGGTCCGTCTACAGGCATATCACCGCACTCATCAAAGGTAATTTCAAAGAGGTCGCCACCTTCGAGTCCTTCTTCATTAACTTCGCCTACGTAAGGTTTACCTTCTTTCTTTGAAGGTCCTGCCCAAGGCTTATTCTTTCCATCAGGAGCACCAGCATCCCAATTGTTGGTCTTGTTAGGTGTTGCGGCATCATAAGGTTCTTTGCCTACAACAACGTCTTTGTTCTGGTAACTGTCAGTGTAACCAAGATTCTCTTCATTCATAATCGGCTTGTTGTTAAAAGTTATTTCAAAAACAGGTTCCTCATCTTCTGTTTCATTTTCCCCGTCAAGGGTTACAAGATACTCAGCGCCTGACTCATTATCCTTGATGTTCAATTTGTCGTCCTGCTGTTTAACGACAACCTCGTCACCGTCTTTCATGAGTTTCCAAACCTTAGCAAGTTGCTTAGGGTCTTCCACGCCGGTCATGTCATACTCGCCATCGCCAACCTTGTAATCATCAAAGTTTGACCATTCATCGCCATCACCTTCAACAGGCTCTTCAGCGGCACCGTCAGGCTCTGCTGCTGGCTCTTCTGCTGGAGCAGCGTCTGCTACTTCAGCTTCTCCATCAGCCGGAACCTCGTCAACGGTAGGTACATCGTCTCCCTCTGGAGCGGTTGGGTCGACCTTATCAGCATCATCCTCTAAGTCCTCGTCAGCGGCTTCTCTAAGATAAGATTTAACCGCATTTTCAAGAATGACTTCGATAGTATCTTTTGTCTGTGCCTTCAATGCTTCGGAAAGCATCTCTGGGTCCAAAACAGATTTATTTGTTTTTTCGTTCATAATCGAAAATTTATTTAACCTTATTTTTACAATAAATATAAAACATAAACGAAAAAAAACATATAGTTCATAAAAATATAGGTTTTAATCGGTTATATTTTGCCATTTTACAGGCTTATTTCAAAAGCCATCCATCAAATCTATTCAACTTTTCCAAAAGTGTATTTTTTTCAGGTGCCTTAGACTCGACATACTGCTGTAATTCTTCTTCGTTAGTTGATATCCAGGCATTCGGTGTACTCGGGTCGCTAACTACATCCCAGCAGATAAGCTCATAATCATCACCAACCATATATTTCCCGTACCTCTGTTCAACGGAGCCGACACCTCTTGATGAAACGCCTATCTTCAAATTATTCATAAGAAGGTTTGCAACTTCATCCGCTGTGGTTGAGACGATGCCCAATTTTCTGAATCCTTCCGTAACAGGTATTTCTATTTTTCCTACAAGAGTATGTCCTTCCCAATGCAACTCAATGATATTCATACCAATCCTGGAAAGGTTAATGCTTGAATCCTCTGGGTGGTTTGTTTCACCGTATCCTCTCCTGTCACGGATTTTCTCCATGTATTTTTCCACCTGGGTTTTAAGAACTGCTTCCGGGTAAATTCTTCCGTTGGCGTTCTCTATATCAAACTTCTGAAATACCGCACTTACAATAAACGGTCTTGGAACGTTCCAACCTCCGTCAACATCCTCATTCAATTTAATGGACTCATAAAGTTTCTTGTTGTCCCCACTTTCCATAGAGATATATCCGTCATTCTCTATAAGAAGTCCGGTTCCCGTATTGTTTTTCTTTATCTCAACTAACTGCATTTCAACAAGTGTTTCTTTAATAAATATTATATAAGGTCCAATTCTTCTGGTGTAAGATATTCATCTGAAATCATATTTTTTTGAAGATTTTTCATGCCTAATGAATCCTCAAAGTCCTCGTAATCGATTTCATCAACCACATTTTCCACAAATTCTTTCATCATATCCCTTCCGATTCTTGTTTTTCCGAGGACTTCCTGCATTATTTCAGTAAAGTCATCGGCATTGAGTTCGCTTAATCTGGTGAATAACAACGGAAGGTATTTTATATCCAGGTCACCGACTGATTCGGAGAAAATGTTCCACATCTCAGGACCAAGAATCATATTCCACATTTCTCCTTCTACGCAGTCCGTTTTTTTCATGATGTATTCGGCTAATTCCTTTTTTTCTGGAAGACCGTGTGTGGAGAACAATTCCATAAAGCCACGGATTGATTCGCATAGCATCACAGGGAATACAGTTCCGTATGATTCTATAAGAGGTCGTTTTCCCGGGCCAGAAATTCTTACATTTACCATACCAGCCTGGTATTTGTTGTGTTCATCAATCTTATGTGCGGTATCTTCGTACAAAATCAGTGAATTCAACAGAGAATACTGTTTGTAAAGTTTAGGCAACTCCGAGTCAATTTCATAGACATCCCCGATAAAACGTTTCGGGAGGTTTGAATACTGTAAAGCCGCACCCATTGTCAGGGCGTTTATAATCTGTCTCTTGTTTACTTCGTTACGAAGGTTTTTCATTTCACTTACAGAATCGTACTCCATTCCAGGGGAGTCTTCCGGCTTAGCCCTGAGATTCCTTTCATGTGAAGACACTTCCTTTGTCAAGTGACATTTGAACGTTATTGCCCCGTTTGGGATGGCGAACATTTTGTTCACAATATTGAAACAAAGTTTTTCAAGTGCCCTACTGTTCTTCTCCTCAAGTTCCTGGCATTTTACGGTAATATTTTGAAGGAGTATCTTTTTCTCGTTCAACGGAAGTTCCAGGATATCTTCATCGGCAGAATCTCTTGCTGCGTCATATCCCCTCATTGCGAGCATGTGTTCGAATGAAAGACCTTCGGTTGGAGGAAATATCGGATTATCCCCGAAAAAAGTCTCGTGGTTATCAAGTTTACTGGCTAATTCTTCATTCACATCATTGTGATTGAAGAGTTTATCTGCCATTTCCTCTGTTATAAAAATCTTTTTTGGCATACGTTGTTGTGTTTTCACTAAGGTATTTACGCCTCATCTCCATAATGTCCTTTTTGCTGAACCTTGATTCCTTCACACTGTCGGCACCAGCGTTCTTCGTATCTGTCTGTGCCTGTGAAAGTTCTCCGGAATCAGTTCCGTTTGCTGGTACAACTATATTAGCATTGATTCCCTGTGAGCGTACTTCTGCAGCGGTTTCTCCGGCTTTGTCAACATCAGTAGTAACATTGACAGGTTCGTCGGAATTGCTCCCGTTATGGAAAGAGCCTATCCCGATATAGCCATTATTATTCTGCGCAACAGAAAGCATTCTTGGGTTTTCTTTAACATTGCCAACATCATAGACAATACCCTCTGACATCATCATGTCTATCTGCTCAGTTGTAAGTTTTACTGTTCTTTTCATATTATTAATATAGTCGTTTTATTTAAATTGTGGAGGGATAAACGGATAGGTTCTCTTATTTGGTTTCACATATTTCGAATAATCCGAATCACGCCTTGAATCATCGTCTTCTGTGTTGTTTATTGCCTCACAAAGTTTTTTGAATTGTTTCTTTGTGAGTTTAAGAGAGTGAATTTCATTCATCTGCGGAACCTCCTGACCACCAGTATCCGGTGCGGTTTGCTGTTCTTCCCCACCCATATCACCATCAAGTGCCGGGTCGCTCTCAACTCCTTCTGTTGATGTGTCTTCCATCTGGTCGTCACTCGGAAGCGGTGTCTCTTTGATTTTCTTGATGACCTTCTTTCTCTCGCCTTCATCCATTCCCTTGACTGCCTGTTTTACAATCATACCGATAACATATTTGTCAAGGTCAAGGTTGCCAGGATTCTGTTCATCATAGTCTTTAAGTGATTGAGAAAGTTTCCCAGTAAGTTGTTGTATGAAATTCTCTGGGTCAGTATCCTCATCAGCCTCAACACCAGCGTCAAAATTTCCTCCGAACTGGTCATCTCCAGCAGCATTAGGGTCATCCATTCCCTGGTCGCCTGCCATCATATTCGGGTCTCCGCCCATCATGTTAGGGTCCTGCATCGTAGGGTCTCCTGGCATTGAACCGGTATCAGCGACTCCTTCCGGACCAGCCATCGCCTCCGGCTGCATAGCCATGCTTTGGTCGTTAGCGGGTGCTGGCTGTTCTGGAAGCCTGAGGAATGTCTTCTCGTCAACATCCTCGCTGATTACTTTTTTCACTCTGTTGAAAGCCATATCAGTAAGCATATTGACAATCTTGTCCGTATATGGGGCACTGGAACCAATCTGTTTTCCGAAAGGTTCCTCTCCCTTTGCGGAATCGTCATTCCAATCCCTTGCCCCGTTAGGATTCACCTCAACGTTGCTCGGGTGTGTCATCGGCTTTTTCCTATACCCTGGGTGCTTTCCGAAAACATTCAGTTTTGTCACTTCTTCTTTAACTTTCATAATCTGCCTATAAAAATAAAACCCACCAACTTTTCAATTGGTGGGCTGATTATTCAATTAGTTCTGACCACCCTTTAAGTGCTTAAGAACTTCTTTTGTTATCGTATCAACAAGGTCGGTATATGGAGCACTTGACCCTATTTGTTTTCCGAATGGTTCCTCACCCTTTGCTGACTCATCATTCCAGTCACGGGCACCATTTGGAGCAACTTCCGTGTTTGCTGGTGTGGTCATAGGTTTCTTCCTGTACCCTGGGTGGTCACCGAAGTTGTGGAGTACTGTGGTGTCCTCACGGAGACTCCTTCTACCGCCGAAGATTGAACTTCCGTCATATTCCTCATATCCACCACTGATATTATTTCCTATTTTCTTTCTCATATTCGCAGCCTCTTCACGCTTGTTGAGGACCTCCATAGGGAGTGCGGCAAATGACTGGAGACCTGCGATGTCTTCGAGAAGCGATACCCACTCAGTAACAACGTTGTTGAGTGTTCTTGCATATTTTGCATCCTCACTATAACCAAGACCCTGGATGTACTTAATCATGCTACGCATTGTGTTTTCTTCTTCCTCAAGCATTGCACCATAATTATCGTCCCAAGTCATGAGGTCATTGACGAGTTCCCTAAGTTCAGGTGTTGACATCTCTGGGAATCCCATTGCAATAAGGCTCGGTCCAACAACATAATTTACATTTTCTTCCTCATCATCACTATTCATGTCAGTATTCAAAGGACGTTCGCCATCAGGTGTAATGATGCACTTAGGAGTGTCCTTTGCATCCTTATATCCAAAGAGGTTACCATTATCATCGTTACCCATAACATTTCTGAAAGGAATGTTATTTCCACTCAGGAACTTCTCAATCATTTCAGGATGTACGCCAATCATGATTGCGAGGTTGTTCTTAGCATTTTGGAGTGTATAGAGTGCATGACGGAAAGTATCAACAGCCTTTGTTGTGTCGATATTTGTCTCACTACCAATCATTTCAAGTTCCTTCTGTGCCTTAGCAACACGTGCGGTAGCGTACTTTCTTGCCTTCTCGTCGGTAGCCTTCCAAGCGCCACTCTCAGTGTAGTCAGCCTCAGGGTCGTCGTTAAGTCCAAGTTCGTATTTGTTCTGGAGATAATAATCACTATCTGGGTCATAGTCAACCTGGTCAGGATTTACATAAGAAGGAGCGCCCTTTCTTGGGTCGAGGGTTCCATTCTTGCTGACATTAGGTCTTCTTGAACCCTTGTCCATATACTGTGAAAGAGGTGATGGTGATTTGAAATCGCTGTCAGCAGTCTGCCTCTCAGGAACACCATACATGAAGTCGTCGTCATGATAATACTCTCTTTCTTTCTTAGCGTCACCCTTTTCATCAAACATTTCTGAGAGGATTGACTTGGCAACCGACTCTGAAATCATACTCATCTTCTTGCCTCTTGAGAACCTGTTGACAATCTCACTAACAACATCATCAATAACTTCTGCTGAAAGGTTATTTCTGTCAACACCACTCATATCGTCAATTCCGGCAATCTCCTCGTCATTTCCTGCGAGGTGGCTTGCGTTCGGGTCAAAATCCCTGAGGTCTGGGTTGGATACACCATCAGAAGGTTTTAAATCTTCAATATCCGGCATTTCACCATCCTCTGTTGGTTTTGACATAGCGTCAAGTTCCTCATCAGGGTCGTCGTTGAATTGTGCAAGAAACTCATCACCTTCAAGGTCATTATCAACCGGCATTCCGCCTTCCAAATCTTCAGGTGAAAGGTCGCCAGCGGAGTCACCAAGTTCGCCCACCTCAGTGGCTGTCAAATCAGGGTTTTCCTCCGGGAAGTGATTTTCCTCAGTGTCAAGACCTTCTCCCATGTTATCAAGGGCTTTATCAGCATCCAAATCAAACTGGCTGTCGTATGGACCTTCTGGAACATCCTCTGTCCACTCAGGGTCGTGATGGTCGCCATATGCTTCGTTAACTCTAACAACCTTACCGGGATGCATTGCAGCAACAGCATTGTCAGGTACGTATTCAGCCTTCTTTGTATAGGTATCGCCAGGAATGTTTGAATCCTGCTTCTGGATGTTATCTGTATTCTCTTTGTATTCAGCCTCGTCCTCGTAAGGGTCGCCCTGTTTTTCGTGGTCCTTTGCGTTTTCCTTATTGTCACGATTTTCCTCGTACTTTGCGGAATCTTCGAACGGGTCGCCTACCTTAGCATTGAATTCCTGTGTTTTAGGTGCCTCAGGTACACCGATGTTTCTGTCACCGATTTTACCCTTTCCACCCTGGTAGATAGTATCAATGTTTTCAAGAATTTGGCGGTGACGTGCAATGGACTCCTGCATTTCAACCATTCCAGCGTCCATAAAATCAGCGGAACGCTTCATCTCGTTGATAGGAACACGTTTTCCGTGGTCTTCATTGAGAGACATAAGTCTCATATCCATATCCTTGACCGCATCTGCATAAGAGGAATATGCGCAGCCCTTTCTATTAAGGAAACCACCGATGTAATCAAACGATTCAGAGAGATTTTCCTTACCCTTTGGGCAGGACTTCACATAATACTTGGTACCTTCGGCTACAATACCGTAAACACGTCCGTCAGCACCCTCTTTCATATTCATGACGGAAGTATACTGGGGCTTCTTGGATTCGTTCTTCATTCCGTAATCCATAAGATGCCTCATATAATCCAATTGGTCATCGTAGAAATTTGCCATAATCTTCAATATTTTTTCTTATAAATAGTCAAACGAATACAAAACTTTATTCAATCGAATTCATTTTATCATATGTTTTGTCTCTGAGATTAAAAAGCTTATCGAGATAGCCGTTCCTTCTCAAGACTTTGAAAACGAGGTTGTCGGTGTTCATTTCATCCTTTGTCTTGGATAGGCTGGTCTTCCTCTTCAACGTGATGTCGTCAATCAAGTCCGTCGTGTCATCGAACACCTTTCTATTTTTATACTCATTTCCATCAGCCGCACTTCCCTTCTTTTCCAGGTTTTCAATGTCTGTCATTATACTTGAAGCCTTTTTCTTAATTGTCTGCGAATCAATATCTTTCTTAGTAAACGTTGATTTTTCTGGCTTCTTAATCCATTTATTCTTGTCAAGGGAATACACAGCGGAAGATGCATTATCAGCATCCTTATCTTGTACGTACAGTTCAACCGGGTGTCCGAAAATGTTTATTTCGTCATGAGTATCGTTCCACTCCTTCTTCTTTGACTGGAAATAGTTTTCGACGAATTTCTTACGGTCGTCGACTTTGCTGTAATCAATAACAATATGGAGGTCAATGTCAGAATATCTTGACCAGTTGTAGTTTGCAATGGAGCCTACTACAATCGTATCCTCAGGCTTAACCCAAGTGACATCAAGGAATTCAATGAAATCTTGTGCAATGTCCATAAGTTTCAGCCTGACCCTGGAGTCCATGAGGTCATTAACCCAGATTTTAGGGTTCAATTCATTCTGTATTTTAAAGGATGAAAGGTCGACATCGCTTTCCGTCGCCTCATTGAGTTCATTCCAGTTTTCTATGTTATCCGGGTCACGCCTTGCTTTCAGCGATTTAAGTTTTTCAACCCAGTTTATTGATTCATCAAGTTTCTGAGTTTTTTTGAGTTCTTCAGTCCATTCCCTGAACAGGACATTTCCAACATGGTAAGCCTCTCCTTCAAGTTCACGGAGTTTGTCGTCATCAGCAAGGTCACCGCCATGCCCCCAATCCATATGTTCGTCACGTAGGTTCTGCATGTGGTGCACCATCTCATGTGCAAAACTACGGAGAATATCCTTTATATGACGACCGTTTATAAAAACCACAACCTTGCGTTCGTCCGGGTCATAATATCCTGTCCTGATATTCATCCCGTCCTGTTCCTCTGCATTGAGTTCTATCGCTGGTCTTGGATTTATCTTGTAGTCGTTTCTCTCAAGAAAGTCAAGATACGATTCAATGTACTTGTGGATATCAGAGTCGAACGCATCTTCACACATCATGCCGCCAGCACCAGCATCACCTACCACATGAGCATATCCGAGGTCGCCTTCAGAAGATGATATGGAGAAGTCAGCCTTATCCTCATACCATTTATCTGGATTGAGGTGGCTTTTCTTCTTCGGCTTCGTCAGTTCATTGAACATCGCCTCATTTATGTATATTGTTTTTTTCATTAAAACTTACCCCAGTTTGCCTTATCAATATTTTGTTCAATACCGTTGAGGAAAATGTGTCCTGGCTCCTTGTCACTACCTTCGGAGAGGAATACCACAGTCTTGTTAGCACCATCGCCACTCGTCAAAACGCAACTGTTAATTTTGTACGTTACCCCTGTTTTTCCACAACCCACATGCATGCCGACGATAGGCTGCATTTTTCTACTTGCATCAACCCATCCGGTCTTAGTCTGGTCATCGAATGTGCAACTTACAAATTCAGTATCACATTTCGGCTCAATGTTTATCTTCTTCCATTTACCGATAAGGAATTCGCAACCGTTGAATTCTGCTGAACGACATTCGTAGTTTACCTGTCCGATAAATTTACATGCAACGGCACGAAGTTCGCATTCCTGGGATGAAAGAATTTCAATCGCAACAGGATTGTTGAATTGACAACTCGTAAGGCTGAGAACACCCTCAAAATGTCCACTCTTTATACCGTAGTTCGCAGAAGCGGCAAAACTACAGTTGATGGCAGAAACCCTCGTGCTGACACTTGTTATATAAAGGTCTATCTGTCGTCTTTCGTCATACTGGAAAACACTGTCTTTAAGGAAGAAATTAGCTGCCTCAATCATAAGTCCTGGTTCTGCTGAGCGTTCTTTGCTGCATGCTACGAACGTCACGTCCATGATTGATACGTCGTTATTTATAATTTTCTGCCCAGGTTCGGTGCTCAAATAGGTAAATTCAGCACCACGACCCTTGATGCAGACGTTATCAACCAACGTCAAAGGAAGTACGTAAACTCCGCACCCAACAATAAGTTCATCAGCACAAGGATTATCCTCAATGGCTTCTGCAATTGTCTGGTAAAGTACGTTGTTGCAATAAACACCCTCAAAGCATCCTTCCGGAATGTCAGGCTCTGGACATGGTTCTGGTTCCGGAGGAGGGCAAGGTCCCGGTGGCACAGGCGGAGGGCACGGACCAGGGCCAGGTTCTGGTTTGCCTCCACAGCAGCACATGTTAGGTGTGACAAAATTTGTCCTGTAATATGTTTGTGCTCTAAATGTAACAGGGTCTTTCAAATGTCTTTCAACGTCAATCGGTGCGTCAAAAGAAAAACATTCCTGATTAATGTCAATGTAAGCCCCGGACGGCTCGTAATCAAAGTTATAGTTTTCGCAAGGCATTGTCTTTATATTTTACTATAAATAGCCTGAAACTTCAAATAATTATGACATTCTGCGCCTAAGGATGATGCTGGCGGACTTTGATATCTTTGCGATTTCCGAAATGGCTTCCTGCGAAACATAGGCGATATCCTCGAACGAACATCTTTGAATTTGCCCGGCTATAAAATCATCATTGTATTTCTCATCTTTTATTTTCACGATGATACATTCCGAGGCGGTCCCATCAAGTTCAGAAACGTCAGATTCCTTCATATAGATGGTAATTCTTGAAGAATCAACACCGTTATCAAGGAGATATTTCACAGAACGCATTCCGTATTTGTTGGAAAACATAACAGCGAAACGGCTATCAGATGACAGTTCCGTAACATAATCTAACGTATTTGCATACATCCCCTGGAATACAAATTCATCAACATCCCCGTCCCCGTGTATGAAATAAGTAGTGTCTTTCTTGTCAGGTTCATTCAAACGTCCAACAATATCATCAATAGAGGCATCATCAACCTTTTCACCTTTGTAGTTTTTGATAATATACTCATTCAACGCCTTTCCTGATGAACCTTCGTTGAATACCGCATTTTTGAAATATAGATAATTCATGTAAGATACATTCTTGTAAAGATAACGTTTTCCGCCTTTGAAGACTATGTATAATTCACCAAAGTTATCGTTATCATGTTCATAAAATTCAGAGTAGATGACGTTTGATGATTCATACCACACACGGTCAACACACTTTTCCAAATCATATTCGCTTTTCAATACTGACATAATATTTTTTCTTTTTGGCTTTATTTTTGTATATTTGCATAAAGAATATAAATCAAAAACACAAGAAAGTAAATGGTAGACAAAGAGATTTACAGCAATGAGCTGAAAGAGGTGATGAGATTTTTGGATGATACGTTGGTGGTTGAACACCCCACCACTACTGTGACCATACCATATATTATTTACTCAATTATGTCAATGACTAATTGTAAGGCGTTTTCTGTCATCGAGAGAATGATTACATCTGTATCTGCGGAAAACATAATCAATAGTTTACTTGATGCCATCTATTCCACCGAACTTCACTCCATGAGACCCAACAAGAGATATCAGGTTTCAAAAGAGGTTGAAGTACTGTTTGATAATGCTGACGTTGAAAGGAAACTGTTAAAATCTGAAACCCTTACAAGCGAACACATTATGCTTGCCTTTCTCAAGAGCAACAACCCTCTCAGTAATAAATTTGAATCATACGGAATCGACTATTCTCATTTTCTCAATAAGATGATTAGCGACGAGCCAAACCAGCAACAGCTTGGGGTTGAGTCTATGATTAAGGATGTGTTCAACCTTCCTCAGAATTCAAGGGTCGAGATGTTTTTCGGTAGCCAGCCGATGAACGTTGCCGGACCCGTACAGCAAGGAAAGAAGCAATCTCCACTGAACCAGTTCTGCACAAACCTCAACGAAGAGGCTAAGTCCGGAAAAATTGACAAACTTATTGGCCGTGAGATTGAAATAAATAAAATTTTCCGTGTCCTTGGAAGAAGAAAAAAGAATAATGTACTTCTTCTCGGTGACGGTGGTGTTGGAAAAACTGCCATTGTCAATGGAATCGCACAGCAGATAGTCGATGGTAATGCACCTAAATCATTGTCCGATAAGGTTATATATTCCCTTGATATGACAGCAATGATTGCAGGTACACAGTTCAGGGGCATGCTCGAAGACCGATTCAAATCACTGTTCAATGAGATTAAGAAGAACAAAAACATCATTCTCTTTATCGACGACATCCATCAGATTGTAAATGAAGGAAAGAATGATATGGATATTTCCGAGATGGTGAATAAGGCGATGAGCAATGGTGACATCCAGGTAATCGGTTGTACTACCTATAAATTATATAAGAAGGCAATCGAAGACAACACGAGCCTTGACAGGAAGTTCCAGAAGATAAACATCGACCCGGAGACCATCGAAAACTCAATTACGATTCTTAATGAATTGAAGGGTTATTATGAATCTTACCACCACGTAAAGTTTGACGAGGATGCGATAAAGAACTGTGTCATCTTGGCAAACAAATACATCCCGGAGCGTCTTCTCCCTGATTCGGCTCTTGATATCATCGACGAGGCTGGTTCATACATCAGTTCTTGTGCGAAGGAATCAGAAGAACTTATTTATCTTCGCAAGACCATCAGTGCAACGGAGTCCGAAAAGAAGAAGGCTATTTCCAACGATGATATGGCTTCATTGAAAGAGTGCGAGGATAGATTAGGAAGACTCAGGGCTAAACTCATCGAAGCCGAAAAGAATTACAAGAAGGAAAGGGACAGCGTGGTAATCACAAGTGACAACATTTACCAGATTGTATCCGAAAAGACCGGAATTCCTATTTCTAAACTTTCCACGGATGAGAAGAAGTCTCTTGCACACATTGACGATGAGATTAAGAAAGTTGTCATCGGGCAGGATGAGGCGGTAACGGCTATTTGCCAGGCAATCAAGAGAAGCCGTGTAGGTCTTTCAAACAAGAATAAACCAGTATCGGTCCTCGCAATCGGTAGCACCGGATGTGGTAAGACCCTCCTGGCTAAAACAATCGCCAAAGAAGTGTTCGGTAAGGAGAAGTATCTTGTGAGATTCGACATGTCCGAGTATTCTGACAAGACAGCGGTTTCCAAACTCATTGGTACTGGTGCCGGTTATGTGGGATATGACAACGGAGGTCTGCTCACTGAGGCTATCAAGAAGAACAAATATTGTGTACTCCTCTGTGATGAGATTGAAAAGGCTGACCCCGAAATCTACAACGTGTTCCTTCAGATTATGGACGATGGGCGTGTTACTGATAATACCGGTAAGGTGGTCGACTGTAAGAACCTCATCCTTATCTTCACCTCGAACGTCGGTACGAAGGAGGCTATGGAGAACGGAAACATGATTGGTTTTACGAATCCCGGGACGGATGAGCATAAAAAGAATATCCTCAGGAAGGAATTGAAGAGTAAGTTTGCACCGGAGTTCATCAACCGTATCGACGACATAATCTATTTCAATACCCTCACTGATGACAATCTTCGTGAAATAATCAAACTTGAACTCAACAAGACCGTCAAGAAACTTGAAGAAATCGGTTGCAGCCTTACATACGGCGAAGACGTTGTTGATTACATACTCGATAAGATTTCGGCTGATAAGGAATACGGAGCACGACCGATTATGAGAGTAATCCAGGAAGACATCGAGAACCAGATTACGGACTTCATACTTGAAAATGACGGGACTGACTTCAAGTTCCTCGTTGAAAGGGACAATTATGCGGACGGCGTAGACAAAATTTCCTTGAAAGTTGGAGCAGAAGCATTGGTAGAAGCATGATGAAGAAATATTGGGGGAAGAAGGACTGGAGCGAGTCACTCTACTTGACATATATTTTTGATGAAGAAGACCAGCACTTTGATGAAGACGGGATGTACTTTCTCGACTTTGATAAGGCTGAACAGAATTTTATACATGGTATGAAATTCGACTGGAAACATAGCATGGGATTTGAAGACCTGAACAAGTTTGAGGATACGAACGATTTCATAACGTACTCCGAAACGTTCAATATCTATCAGGATGGAAAAATTTAGCGCCTGAAGGTGTGAGAATAAAAAAAATTATTGTATATTTGCAAAAACAAAATTTAATACTTTATGAGCGAAACTAAGAAAATTGAGAAAGAGGCGGTCAAGAACATCCTTCATAACATGGCTCTCGACAAGCACATGTCGTCCGTATATTCTGAGGTTGACGGGCTGTCTCTTCAAAATCTGTTTTATGTTAAAAATGGATATTTTCCCTACTGCGATATGTTTACCCAGTCCAGGGAGGAGTCCGAAAATTATTTTGACACGAAGTCACTGATTTCCGAACTTAAGGAAAAATACCGTGAGGTTGGTTACCAGATGGTGGTCTACTCCAACATCAATCTTTCCAAGGACGAGAAGAACATCGGTTTCTCTATTATTATTCCTACACTGAACATTTTCGCCAGAATTGAGAAGAGCGTCTCCGAGGCATACATTCTCTATGGTGAGGATGATTATAACGCTGTTGAGGAATTTGAGGAAATCTGCAAGAAGCATTACAAGGCTCCGGAAAAGAAGATGAACAACATCAGGCTTCTCCGTATTACACAGACCGGATATGACCTGAGTGACTTTGAGGTTGATACAGTGTCGGATTTTTGTCTCGAAGAGCAGTACAACGACGACTTTATTCCGGAAGACGAGAGAATCACTTCTTTCGTAAAGAATGAAAAAAGCGGAATCATCATCCTCCACGGAGAAAAGGGTACTGGC
>Ga0256405_10001979_pt1 | contig 50947 bp, 45 predicted proteins | sample RumenRJG_02DNA_FD_189096 | JGI IMG/M metagenome (GOLD analysis project Ga0256405, IMG submission 189096) | Bovine rumen microbial communities from Lethbridge, Alberta, Canada - RJG_02 | ecosystem: Host-associated > Mammals > Digestive system > Stomach > Rumen | place: Canada: Alberta...
CAACAACTATCGTATCAAGGGTAAACTAAGAGGACTGAGCCCTGTTCAGTACAGGATCCAATCCTCTAAAGTCGCTTAAATGTTTGCCCGTGTTTTGTCTAACCTTTTGGGGTCAGTTCAGATCCGGCCTGTTTTTTATCACAGTATCTTAAGGGAAACTTCTCCGCTGGAAAGGTCGCTTACCTGTCCGTCGGAGAATCTTACTTTAAGGGAAAAGTCATCGTTGATATTCAGAGCCTCAGCGGGTCTCACACTGCCTCCCTGTATGACGTTTACCGCTCTTCCGCAGGTGATGTCGGCCTGTCTGTAAGCTTCAAGGTATGAAGCTTTGTTATCCGGCCAGTCTGCTCTCATTCTGTCCAGCTCGTCAACCATGGCAGCGGCGAGTTCTGCACGGTCTACAGCATGTCCCGCTTCCAGCGCTATGGAGGTGGCGATATCTTTTATCTCTTCGGGGAAGTCTGAAGCGCCGTTATTAATATTGATACCGATCCCTATGATGATATTGTCTATCCTGCCGGTCTCGCTTTCAACGGACATCTCCGTGAGGATCCCGCAGAGTTTGCGTCCGCCGGATACCAGGTCGTTCACCCACTTGATGCCGGGTGTGAAGCCGGAGACTTCTGATATGGCTCTCGTGGTGGCCACAGCAGTCCATGCTGTAAGGGTCACGGCATCTGCAGGAGCCATGTCAGGCTTGATCAGATATGAGAAGTATATGCCCTTGTCCTTAGGGGAAAAGAAGTTCCTTCCGCGGCGGCCTCTTCCGGATGTCTGCTCGTTTGCCATCACGACCTGACCGTCGGGTGCTCCGTCGAAAGCCATTTCCCTGAGGCGCTTGTTGGTTGAATCCACGGTTTCCAGAACGAGCACGCTCTTCATCCTTTCGGGATCCAGATATGCTCCCACAAGACCCGCAGAAAGGGCATCGGGGCTGGCCTTAAGAAAATATCCTTTGTTTGTCACGGAATCTATCTCATGGCCTTCTGCTCTCAAAGCCTTGACCGCAGCGTTCACCGCCGCGCGGCTCACGCCTATTTCTCTGCTTATTTCTTCTCCGGAAATATACTTTTTCTCTTTGGCCAGTATGGCCAGTACGCTGTCTTTAGTCATGTTTTCCACCACGCCAAAAGCCGCAAAACACACTTTCGCGGCAATTGTAAAGCTATTAAGGATTGTTATTGACAATAGATATTATAGATGATAAGATACTGATTGTAAAGCAATTTTATTAATACTTTACAATCTTTTTTGAAAGGGTATTTTAATGAAAAATAATACAAGAATGATGACAGAGGTCGCCCTCATGGCGGCGGTATTATGCATACTGGGGCCTCTGGCTCTTCCCGTAGGGCCTGTTCCGATCTCACTTGCGACCTTAGGAGTACTCCTCGCAGCATACATCCTGGGACCTCTTAAGGGCACGGCTTCCTGCCTGATATATCTCGCACTCGGAGCAGTGGGTCTTCCGGTATTTTCAGGATTCCAGGGAGGATTTGCCAAAATTGCAGGCCCCACAGGAGGATATCTTCTGGGATACATTTTTCTGGCACTGATCGCAGGCTGGTTCATACACCGTTTCTACGACAAGGTGTGGCTGCAGTTAGTCGGTATGTGCCTCGGTACCGCAGTGCTCTACGCTTTCGGGACGCTTTGGCTTGCTCACGTTGCGGGCCTTACCTTTATGGAAGCTCTGGCCGCAGGCGTGCTTCCCTTCATTGCAGGAGATGTGATCAAGATGGTGATTTCAATCGTTCTCGGAAGGGCAGTGAACGCCAGGCTTAAAGCTGATCCTGCCCTGTAAGGGCTGCGAAATATGAGACCAGCTTTTCAGGTGAGGTCTCAAGACCTGTCCTGAACCACCATTTGACGGCCTCTATAAAGGCTCCCGCAAAAAAATCAAGCCGGAAATCTTCGGGGATATCGGCCTCTCCGGTCTTCGGTTCATATTTAAAACCTGACATCAGGCCTGACAGCTGCTCTCTGAAATATGACCAGAATATCTCCGAACTTTCACAGCTGAAGATCCTGGAATATCTCTTTCTGTCATCCTTAAGATGATAGAGGATATGTGTCAGAGTGTTTATCAGGGTGTTATCCTCAGATGAGAAGTCGTGACTCGCTTCCGCTTTGGAATGGTCGCTGAAGACGTGGCTGAAGAGTTCGGAACATACGGCCTTAAGAAGGTCATCCCTGGTCTCAAAGTGGGCGTAGAAGGTGCTTCTTCCGATATCGGCCCGGTCTATTATCTCCTGGACCGTTATGTGCTCGTACTTTTTTTCTGACAGTAATTCCTCAAAAGCTGCGTATATCGCGGCTTTTGTTCTTTTTATCCTTCTGTCCATGTTTACTCACTTTCGGTACATTTATCGTGTTTTGTTCGGAAACGTACTAAACACCTCAAGTGTTTATGGATTTTATGTCTGAACCATTATATCATATATTCCGTAAGAAATCGAACAAAATGTACTGAAACGGAGAGCAAAATTGAGCAGAGCCAGGGCTATATTTTTTGCAATATTTGCAGCGGCGCTTTATGCGCTGATGACACCGGTATCCAAACTCATGCAGCTGAGCGTGCCGCCTGTGATGGAGGCAGGGCTTCTGTACCTTGGAGCAGGTGTCGGTATGAGCCTTATATATATCCTGGGAAAGGACAGGGGAACAGGCGCATCGAGGCCTTCTGTAGGGAAGGAGGACATCAGATTTGTCATAATGATGGTGATCCTGGATATCGTGGCGCCGATCTTCCTGATGCTTGGACTTTCAATGTCCAGCCCTGAGAGCGTTTCACTCCTCAATAATTTCGAGATCGTTGCGACAGCGGTGATAGCCTCTCTGCTTTTTAAGGAAAAGATATCCGGAAGGCTTGCTGTATCCATTATTGTAATAACGGTTTCATGCCTGATCCTTTCCGTATATGCGGGTGCTGAGTTCAGCCTGTCCAGGGGATCCCTTTTCGTACTTCTGGCCTGCGTATGCTGGGGACTTGAGAACAACTGCACAAGCAGCCTCTCGGACAAGGATACGAGACAGATCGTCATGATAAAGGGCCTCGGTTCCGGTGCGGCGTCCTTCGTCATTTCCATGATCGTGGGGGAAAAGTTCCCGGGATTCGGAGACATGCTTCTCATCATGCTGCTGGGATTCCTGGCGATTGGCCTCGGGGTATACTTCTACGTTCTGGCCCAGAGCGTGATCGGGGCTGCAAGGACCAGCTCCTACTATGCGGTTTCGCCCTTTATAGGGGTGCTTCTTTCGCTCATAATATTCCGTGAGATGCCCGGAGTCCTGTTCTGGGTAGCGCTTCTGGTCATGGCGCTCGGGGTATATCTCAACGTAACTGAAGAGTCATGAATACCAAGAACTCAGGGAGGTCCCGCATGGACCTCTTTTTTGTTGTCCCTTTAATATGTTTGTGTTACAATAATCCCAAATGGGCATATTTTGATTCAGGAAGACTATAAGCAGATGGAGATCAGACCTATAGCACATATTCATAATGACTTTCCTGAGAAGTTCGGACTTCCCAGGCAGAGCGGCATGGCGCCTCATCTCGTATCAGAGATCGTGATGGAGGAAGGCTACAGGCAGCCCGACGCTTTCAGAGGGATCGAGAAGTTCAGCCATCTGTGGCTCATCTGGGAGTTTGAACCCATGGGAGCAAATCAGGGTCAGGACGGCAGGTGGTCGGCTACCGTAAGACCTCCGAAACTCGGAGGAAACGAGAGGGTAGGCGTATTTGCCACCAGGTCCCCCAACAGACCGAACCGCCTTGGAATGACCGTGGTAAAGCTCCTGAAATGCGAGATCACAGAAGACCGGGGACCGGTCCTGAAAGTATCCGGGGCAGACCTCATGGACGGCACCGCCATATATGATATCAAGCCCTACGTTCCCTTTGCCGACAGGGTGGAGGATGCCTCAGAAGGCTTCACCTATGATCACAAGGACGAAAGGCTGGAAGTCACTTTTGATGCGGAGATACCTGAAAGTCTGACGGGTGAAAGAGCGGACGCTCTTAAGGAGATACTGGCGCTTGATCCGAGGCCCGGCTATCAGGACGATCCTGAAAGGATATACGCCTTTTCATATGGAAGTTACACCGTGAGATTCAGGGTGTGCGAAGATAAACTCTATGTAACGGATTTCGAAGAGAGGTAAGACATGAAGACATTATACTTGGCAGGCGGATGCTTCTGGGGAATGCAGAAGTTCATAGACCAGTTCGACGGAGTGCTCAGGACTGAAGTGGGCTACGCGAATGGCCCGGACAAGGCGCCCACATATGAGGAAGTTTGCAACGACAGCGGTCACGCTGAGACCCTTAAGATAGATTACGATGAGACGAAGATCTCAGGGCTGGATCTCGTGAGATACTTTTTCATGGTGATCGATCCGCTCTCGGTAAACAAGCAGGGCGGTGACGTTGGCATCCAGTACAGGACAGGCGTATACTACACCTCGGGCGACCAGCTGAGTGAAGTTCGTCCTGCTTTCATAGAGAAGGAAAAGGAACTGGGATATCTGCCTATCGCGGTTGAACTGAGACCCCTTGAGAACTTCTTCTCCGCAGAGGAATATCACCAGAAATATCTGGAAAAGAATCCGGGAGGCTATTGTCACATCCCGGCTAAGTATTTTGAACTTAACAAATAATGGAAAACGACAACACCGTCAAAACCGAAGTAAAGAATAAGCTTTGGACCAAGAACTTCACCATCATAACCCTGGGCACCGCAGTATCGCTCTTCGGAAACGTGATCTCCGGCTTCGCCACGGGGTTACTTGTGTTGGATTATACGGGCTCGGTACTTCTATTTGCGGTGTATATGATACTCTACGATCTTCCTAAGATCGTGATGCCGCAGCTGATAGGACCCATCCTGGACAAGTTTTCCAGAAGGAAGATGATCTACACCCTGGACTTCATGTCGGCTGCGATCTACGGGCTGTTTGGTTTCATCCTGCTTCACGGAGACATCAACTTCGTGCTTCTGGTGATAGGCTGCTCCATGCTGGGCACCATTTCCAGCATATATACGGTGGCCTACGACAGCTTCTATCCGCTTCTGATCACTGAAGGGAACATGGGAAAGGCGTATTCCATATCAAGCACCATGGAGTCCCTTCTCATGATCGTGACTCCTCTTTCAGCTTATCTCTATCACAAGATAGGTATCGCGCCGCTTTTCTTCATAAACTGCGCAAGCTACTTCATAGCAGCTGTTTTCGAGACGCAGATCAGGGTGGAAGAAAAGTACGTCATAAAGAAAGAAGAAAAGTTCGGACTCTCGCAGTACAAGGAGACCTTTAAAGAGGGTATAGCATATCTCAGGCTTGAGCCCGGCCTTATGGCCATCGCCCTCTACTTCATGTTCAACTCCCTTTCGGGAGGGGCCGGCATGATAATCGGTCTTCCGTACTTCAGGGAAATATACGGTACGACCGGTGAGTATATCTTCATGCTGGTTGGAGCCAGCATGATGGTAGGAAGGCTTCTGGCGGGTGTGTTCCATTACCGCCATAAACTGAATCCGGATAAAAAGTTCAATATAGCTTTCATAGTATATATTTCCATAGCAGTTATCGGAGGTTCATATCTGTTCACCCCGGTGCCCTGCATGATGATAATGTGCTTTGCAACCGGCGTGATGGGAATGACATCATACAATATCAGGATCTCATCCACACAGAAGTACGTGCCACACGAGAAGAAGGGCCGCTTCAACGGCACCTTCCAGATGATGTCCACCTTCGGCATGCTGACGGGAGAGTTCCTTTCAGGGCTCATGGCTGACTACATGGATAAGAGGATGGTGCTGGTGGTGTTCGCCGTGATCGAGTTCACCGCAGCATGGATCTTCATGTACGGAAGGCGTAAGGACGTAGGTAAGATATATAACCGCGAGACCTGATCCCGCGTAAATATAAGGAGTAAAGAGTAAATGAGCAAAAAAGAAGAAAAAATCGCAATGATAAGAGAACTTTCTGAAGCCAAGGCACCTTCGGGCTTCGAGGACGAAGCGCTGGAAGCTGCGAGAAGATTCGCAGAAGGTCTTGGAGAGATGGAAGAGGACCATATCAGAAATCTCTACATCAGAAGAAAAGGGAACACCGGGAAGCCCATGATGATGATGGATGCTCACGGAGACGAGGTGGGCTTCATGGTGCATTCCATAAGGCCCAACGGAAACATCAGATTCCATAATATAGGAGGCTGGAATCCGGCATCGCTTCCCTCATCAAAGGTACTTGTTAGGAATTCTGAAGGAAAGTATATCCAGGGAATCATCGCATCCAAACCGGTGCACTTCATGAAGGACGGAGACAGGGGAAGGACCCTCGAGATAAGCGACCTTTCAATAGATATCGGATCATCCTCAAAGGAAGAGACCGAGAAGTCATATAAGATAAGAGTGGGAGAGCCCATCGTACCGATGACGGATTTCTCATACGACGAAGAGCATGACGTGCTCATGGGAAAGGCCTTCGACGACAGGATCGGTGTAGCGGCCATGATCGAGACTCTGAAGAGGCTTAAAGGCGAAGAACTCAGCATGGACGTTACAGCTGTCGTTTCCTCCCAGGAGGAAGTGGGATCCCGCGGAGCCAAAGTTGCAGTGAACAGAGTGGAACCGGACGTTGCCATTTGCTTCGAAGGCTGTCCCGCAGACGATACCATAGCTGAAGGCTACGCTGTACAGGCTGCCCTTAAGAAGGGACCCATGCTCCGCTTCATGGACAGAACCGCCATCTGCAATCCCAGGTTCATGAGATACGCTCTGGACCTGGCAGAAGAGAAGGGCATCCCCGTGCAGGCTGCGGTAAGGGAAGGCGGCGGCACCAATGCATCCATGATCTGCCTCTCCGATAAAGGGACTCCCGTCATAGTTATCTCCATCCCCGTGAGATACATCCACTCGCATAACTGCATAGCTTCCATGAGCGACTTTGACGCCGCAGTGGATCTGGCGGTAGCTGTCGTAAAGAGTTTGGATAAGGACACCGTTGACAGTTTCTGATATAAATACAGATAAATATTGAAAAATAAAAAACGGCTCAGACCGTTTTTTGTTTATTAAGTTGTATTATGTGGCATATTTGTGCTAAAATGCTAGCTGGTAAGTTATGGCCTTATTGATGTCAGCTTTGTTTTAACAGGAGGTAGGCATGCCGCACCCAGGAGGACATGGCCCGGGTGGCCATTACATGACAGAGGAAGAGAAGGCCGCGCAGCCCAAGATAACGAAGGAGCTTGTGAAGAGAGTCTTCAGTTATCTGAAACCTTACTGGAAACAGTTTATACTGGTTCTGGTTTGTATTGCGCTTTCTTCGGTTTTCGGACTTCTTCCTTCCATACTTACAGGTAAGATAATCGACGAGGGACTGATAGGGCAGAACTTAAGACTGCTCATTACGTATATAGTAGCATCCCTTGGCGTGACGCTCCTCTCCAATCTCATAGGAGTGGGAGAGAGCTATATAAACACATGGATCGCCCAGCATATAACCTTTGACATGAGGAACCAGATGTTCAGGCACCTCCAGAAGATGTCGCAGAGGTTCTTTACTTCGAACAACCAGGGCGATATAATAACCAGGATGACCTCGGATATAGGCGGAGTAGAATCCGTTATAACCAACACCTTCAAGAGCATCCTTTCGAATACGATAACCCTTGTATTCGCGCTGGCTGCCATGTTCCAGAAGAACTGGATACTGGCGCTTCTGGGTATCGCGGTGATCCCTCTCTTCGTCTTCCCTACGAGAAGAGCCGGAAAGACCCGCTGGACCATAACCCGTGAAGCCCAGGAAGCAAACGATGAGGTGAACGGGATCCTTAACGAGACGCTTTCAGTGAGCGGTCAGCTTCTGGTCAAGCTTTTCGGAAAAGAGCAGCAGGAATATGCCCGTTATGAGAGCGTGAACGAGAAGATGATCAAGCTTAACATCAAGGAAAGGATGGCAGGCCGCTGGTTCTTTGTGGTGCTGAACACCGTGACCAATATCGGCCCCATGCTCCTTTATCTGGTGGGCGGCATCCTGATCATGCAGTACCGGAGCGACCTCACCGTAGGTGATATTACCGTTATGGTAGCTCTTCTCGGAAAGACATATATGCCGGTGAACAGCCTTCTGAACATCCAGGTGGACTGGATGAGGTCCATGGCCATGTTCACCAGAGTATTCGAGTATTTCGACATGCCGGTGGAGATAGAGAATCCGGAGAACCCCGTGACTCCCGAAAAGAACACAGGAGAGGTCGAATTCAGTCATGTGGGCTTCTCATATGACGGGGAAAGACAGATCCTCAAGGACGTGAATTTCAGGCTTGATCCCGGTAAGAGCATAGCCATCGTCGGACCGTCAGGCTCGGGAAAAAGCACCATCATAAACCTGATACCCAGACTTTATGACGTGAACTCCGGCTCCGTCACCTTTAACGGCGTGGACGTAAGGGAACTGGATCTGGAATACCTGAGAAAGAACGTAGGCATAGTTTCCCAGGAGACTTATCTCTTTAACGGTACCATAAGACAGAACCTTCAGTATGCGGATCCTGAAGCTACTGAAGAGGACATGATAAATGCGCTGAAAAAAGCGAACATATATGATTTCGTCCGGAACCAGGAAAAGGGACTGGATACGGAAGTAGGAAACCGCGGACTGAAGCTTTCGGGCGGAGAAAAGCAAAGAATATCAATAGCCCGCGTGCTTCTTAAAGATCCCGCACTTCTGATCTTCGACGAGGCAACTTCAGCCCTGGATTCCATATCAGAAGCCAAGATCCAGGAGGCGATCGAGCCGATAATCAAAGAACGGACCAGCATACTGATCGCCCATAGGCTCTCAACCATCCTCGCTGCAGACGAGATACTCGTTGTCAAGGACGGAGAAGTGGTTGAACGCGGTCACCACAAGGAGCTTGTAAAGGCAGGCGGAGTTTATACAGAGCTTTACACCACCCAGTTCCAGAGAGCGGAGACTCCTGAAGACGAGGAGATGCGCTTAAGGGAAAAGGTGGCTTCAAGCGGATATACAGAAGGCGAACGGAGATGGACGGATCCTGATGATCCGGACGATCCAGGAGTTTACTGATAATATTTAAAGATTTTTACAGGAGACAAAAGAAATGGAAAAGTTTAAGGCCTTTCTCAAGAGAAAGGACATTGAGATCTCTCTCAAGAGGTACGGTATCGACGCACTCGGCGCTATGGCGCAGGGACTGTTTTGTTCGCTGCTCATAGGAACCATCATCAACACCATAGGTACTCAGTTCGGTATCGAATTCCTGACCACGCCTGTGGCTACGGTAGCAGGGGTAGAGTATACGGTAGGCGGTATAGCGACTGCCATGAGCGGTCCCGCGATGGCTGTAGCTATCGGTTACGCGCTCAAGTGCCCTCCGCTGGTGCTTTTCTCAATGATCGCGGTAGGTTTTGCATCAAATGCCCTTGGCGGAGCAGGCGGCCCTCTGGCTGTACTCTTCGTGGCTATTATCGCAGCCGAGATCGGCAAGATGGTATCCAAGGAAACCAAGGTAGATATACTGGTAACACCTCTCGTTACCATCGGAGTGGGAATCTTCTTCTCATGGCTCATCGCTCCTCCTTTAGGACGTGCTGCCATGTGGGTCGGAAACCTCATCATGTGGGCTACGGAACTTCAGCCTTTCCTCATGGGTATACTGGTATCCGTCGTCGTGGGTATGGCTCTTACGCTTCCCATCTCATCAGCCGCTATCTGCGCTGCGCTTCAGCTTACGGGTCTGGCAGGAGGCGCTGCCGTTGCGGGCTGCTGTGCACAGATGATCGGCTTTGCTGCCATCTCCTTTAAGGAAAACCGCTGGGGCGGACTGATCTCTCAGGGAATCGGCACCTCCATGCTCCAGATGGGAAATATCGTAAAGAACCCCCGTATCTGGATCGCACCGACTCTTGCTTCAGCCATCACAGGACCTATAGCAACCTGCATCTTCAAACTGAAGATGAACGGAGCTGCTGTATCATCCGGAATGGGAACCTGCGGACTGGTAGGCCAGATCGGAGTATACACAGGCTGGGTAAACGACGTTGCAGCAGGAACCAAGGAATCGATCACCGCTTTCGACTGGACCGGACTCATCCTGATCTCCTTCGTGCTTCCCGCCATCCTCGCTCTCATCTTCAACTATGGCCTCAGAAAGATGGGCTGGGTAAAAGACGGAGATATGAAGCTTTCATAAAGAATTATAAAGTTGATCAAATACAGGATCCGGATGTCAGGCAATCCCGGGTCCTGATTATTTTGGGAAGGTGAAATAAATGAAGAATTTAGAACAGTTACAGAAGGACTATGCAGACCTTATCATAAAGGCCGGACTGAACATCCAGAAAGGGCAGAGGCTGGTGCTGGCCTGCCCCGTATCAGAGGCATTCTTTGCGAGACTCTGTGCGAAAGCCGCCTATGAAGCGGGCTGCAAGGAAGTCATAATGCGCTGGGCAGACGACGACCTCGCAAGATATAAATATTTATATGCAGCAGATGAAGTGTTCGATACCATGAATCAGTGGGAAGTGGATATGCTGGATACCCTCTCTGAAGAGGGAGCGGGCTTCCTTTCAATATTCGCAGAGGATCCCGAAAACCTTAAGGACGTTGATCCCGACAGGATAAAGAGATCGCAGATCTCAAGAGGAAAGGCCCTCGAGACCTTCAGACTCAGACAGATGAGAAACGAGTGCCCCTGGTGCGTGGCTTCCGTTCCCACGAAAGCATGGGCTAAGGCCGTATTCCCGGAACTTGGCGAAGAAGAGGCTGTGCTTAAACTCTGGGCAGAGATCCTGACAGCATGCAGAGTTGACGGAGGAGACGCAGTAAAGAACTGGCAGCAGCACTCCGAGGAACTGAGAAGGCATGTAGAGATACTGAACAACTACAATTTCAAGTCCCTGAGATATCACAACGCTGCAGGAACTGACGTTACACTGGAACTTCCTGAAGGACATTTCTGGGCAGGCGGAGAAGAGATGTGTAAGGCCGGTTACGGTTTCTCCGCTAACATCCCGACTGAAGAGGTATTCACTCTTCCCAAGAGGGATTCCGTTAACGGCAAGCTGGTTGCAACCAGACCCCTTTGCCTCAACGGAAACATCGTTGAGAACTTCTATTTCATAGTCAAGGACGGAAAGATAGTTGAAGTCCACGCTGAAAAGGGCGAGGACGTGCTGAAGGACGCCATCTCCGTAGACGAGGGAGCATCCTACTTTGGAGAGGTCGCACTGGTTCCTTACAATTCACCGATACAGAATTCAGGAGTTCTTTTCCTGAACACACTGTTCGATGAGAACGCTTCCTGCCACTTCGCGTTTGGAGAGGCTTATCCCGAGATCTACGGTGCAGAGGATATGACGGATGATGAGCTGAAGGCTCTCGGAGTGAACTTCTCAATGACGCACGAGGACTTCATGGTGGGTTCAGCCGATCTTTCCATAATCGGCACCACTCACGAGGGTGAAGAGGTTGAGATCTTCAGAGACGGAAACTTTGCGTTTTAAATAAGGACATAATAAAAGAGCTGCTTAGCAGCTCTTTTTCTTTTTTATTTACAGTGCGGTCACATCTTCTTCCTGGAGAAGGGGAATGCTCCTTGCTCTCAAGGCAGCTTCAACAGCGTCGGCGTCCTCAACGCGGATGACCAGATATGCGCTGTCGCTCTTGGTGAGGAAGGCGTACATGTATTCCATGTTTACTCCGATGGCGCTGATGACTTTGACGATCCTGGCAAGTCCGCCGGGTCTGTCCTCAAGTTTGCAGCCTACGACGTCTGTGATCTTAACTATATGGCCGTCTTCCTTAAGAGCGGAAACAGCTTTATCGATATCGTCCACGATCAGTCTGAAGATGCCGAAATCCTGAGTCTCGGCTACGGAAAGTGCACGGATATCTACATTGTTGGCACAAAGGCAGTCGGTGATCTCCTGTAATTTGCCTGCTTCGTTCTCTACGAATACTGATAATTGTCTGATGCTCATTTCATTCACCTCCTGTATATATTTTAGTCGTGAAGTTTTCTCTTGTCAACGACTCTCACGGCCTTGCCTTCCGATCTTACTACTGACTTAGGCGGCAGCAGGTGTACCTTGGGTCCGATACCAAGCATTGATCTCATGGCTGCAACCAGATCCTTTTCCATCTTTGCGATATCGCTTACCTTGTCGGAGAACTGATCCGGTGTGAGCTCTACGTTGATGTCGAAGGTATCTGTGTTGTTCACGCGGTCCACGATGATCTGATAGTTCGGGGTGTACCCCTCGTTGAGAAGTACTGTTTCGATCTGTGAAGGGAATACGTTGACTCCCCTGATGATCATCATGTCGTCGGATCTTCCGAGCGGCTTGCTCATCCTTATGTGAGTACGTCCGCAGGAACATTTCTTTCTGGTGAGCCTGCAGAGGTCTCTGGTTCTGTATCTTAAGAGAGGGAAAGCTTCCTTATCAAGTGACGTGAATACCAGCTCGCCGATCTCGCCTTCGGGAAGGGGCTCGCCTGTTTCCGGATTGATGATCTCAGCGTAGAAATGGTCTTCATTTATATGCATTCCGGACTGCTCCTCGCATTCGAAGGATACGCCGGGGCCGCTGAGCTCGGTAAGACCGTATATATCGTAAGCCTTGATACCGAGAGATTCCTCGATATTGTGTCTCATTTCCTCTGTCCAGGGCTCAGCTCCGAAGATGCCGGCCTTGAGGGGGATATCATCCGCAGAATATCCCTGTTCGTGAAGTGATTCACCTAAGTAAGCCGCATATGAAGGAGTGCAGCAAAGTATCGTAGCCCCCATATCCATGATGAACTGCATCTGTCTGTCGGTATTTCCCGATGACATCGGAAGGGTCAGGCAGCCTACCTTGTGAGATCCGCCGTTCAGACCTGCGCCTCCGGTGAAGAGACCGAAGCCGTAGGATACCTGACAAATATCATTTTCATCTCCTCCGGCAGCTACGATGGCTCTGGCGCAGCACTCGTCCCAGAGGTCTATATCGTGCTGAGTATAGTAGGCTACTACGCGTTTACCGGTGGTTCCGGATGTGGAATGGATCCTGACGCAGTTGCTCAATGGCCTTGCCAGCATCCCGAATGGATAGGCTTCTCTGAGATCCGCTTTGGAGACGAAAGGAAGCTTATGGATATCTTCTATTCCTTTGATATCCTCAGGGCTGACACCCTTAGCGTCCATGAGATCTCTGTAGTACTTTACGTTGTCGTAAACATTTTTTACCTGTTTAACGATCTTTTCTGATTGGATTCGCTGGATCTCTTCCAGTGGCATTGTTTCGATTTCCTTCTGGTAATAACGTTTTTCTTCCATTTATTTCTCCTTTAAATAAATTATAGACTCGGGAAGCTATCAAAAAACCCTCTTCCCACAGGGAAAGAGGGCGAGTCATCGCGGTACCACCTCTTTTTCACACAGGCCTTGCGGACTGAGCCTCAACGGGCACTATCATGCCCTGACGGGATAACGGTCGTCTGCCGGCGGCGCCTAATTGAAAGATCCGTTCAGCGTGCATCTCTCGGAATGAATTCGGTCGCTTAATCACTTACTGTCTCGCAGCACCCGGCAGCTCTCTTGAAGCTTTAGGCGGCTTACTGGTTTCCGGTCATCGATTTTAGGTGTTATTCAAAATATGTGCCCATTATAACGCCACTAAAACTGTTTGTCAACAACAAATTTTAAAAATATTTTTTGTTGTTTTTTAACACATTTTGCTAAAGGGCGAGTTTGTTTCTGAGAGCTGCGATGTATCCGGCGTTCGCTCCGCAGCACCCCCCGATAAATTTGACTCCGGGATATTCTGCAGCCTTTGAAACCTCCGCTGCAAACTCATCGTAATCTATCTCTGAACCGCCTTCCATCATCGGCTTGCCGGCATTGGGTTTGAATATGAGGGGTATGTCGCTCAATCTGGAGAATGTCTCAATTATCGGAAGGGCATCCTCAGGACCTGAAGAACAGTTCAGCCCGATACCGATCGGGTCAAATGGTCGGAGTCCCTCGATAATGTCCGGGACAGAGTTACCCATCATCGTACGAGGACCTTTCTTAGGCGAGCTTTTTGTAAAAGTAAGGCTTATCATAAGCGGTATATCGGGATCCACGTCTCTTACCGCCTTGGCCGCGATTTTTGCCATCTCCAGATCGAGGAAGGTCTGGATGTAAACCGCATCAGGACGACCTGCTATACCGGCTTCAGCCATCTCATGATAAATGTCGTATGCTTCTTCTTTGTCAATGGGTCCGAATGGCTTAAGAAGCCCTGTCAAAGGACCCATGGCAAGAGAGATATTAACATCTCTCCCATCCAGAGCTTCGTGCGCGAGTTCCATAGCACGGCTTATGATCTGGGGCACTGTGTAATCAGTTCCCTTCATCGCCAGTCGGTTTGCTCCGAAGGTATTTGCCAGAACGTATTTAGCTCCCGCATCTGCCATTTCTTTGTGAAGTTCCAGAACAATCTCAGGTTTTTCTATGTTATATCTCCACACTGCTACTTTGTCATCAGTCTTTTCCCAAAGACTGGTACCGACTCCTCCGTCGATCAGAATGATATCGCTGTTCATGAGAAACCTCCTTTACCTACTAATATGATAGGTATATTATATACCCAGTGTTTCATAAAGTAAAGAAAAACAGTATTTTTATCAGTTCTTTGTGGTATAATAACCCTGTATGGAGGAAGAACCTGTATTATGAACGTAGTTTTTGAATTCCTAAGCGAAGAACCGATAGAAAATCTCATAACTTCGATGCGCTTTAAGATCGGCAAGGCGATATACTTCGGATATCACGATACCATCGAAAAACTTAAAGACAGCACGGCATCTTTTCTTAAGAAGTACTGCGACGGTGAACAGGCTGTGTTCCACGCCATGTCGAAGACCGACGTGCAGTCCATGACCAAGACCATGAGGCAGGCAATCGAATATGAAAAGAGTCAGGGGAACAGCACATATTTCGATATGACCGGAGGGGAGGAGGCCATCCTCATCGCTTTCGGACTGCTGGCAGGAGAATACGATACTCCGATGCATGCCTTTGATATAGAGAAGGACAAATTATCCAGACTGGAGGAGGGCTCTTCCAGATCCATCACCGACTGTGAGCCCAGGGAATTCGACCTCGATCTGGACAAGTATGTCGAGATGCACGGGGGAAGGATCAACTACAATCTCCATAAGGCCTCAAAGAATATCGACGATCCCGAGTTTTCCGAAGACGTGGAGAAACTCTGGTCCATAGAGAACGACTTTACCGAGGAATGGAACCTGCTTTCCATCTTCCTGAGGACTCATATGATGCCCGAGGCATCACTTGAAGTGAACTGCGATCTTGAAAAGACAGAATCGCTTTTAAGAAGCGCGAACAACAGGCTGAACACCCTTGAAAAGTTCAACCGCATCATGGACAGGCTGGGAGCTGAAGGCCTTCTTCTGGACCTTAAGCATTCAGACGGGGTATACAGCTTCAGATATAAGGACAGGGCGGTGAGAGACTGCTTAAGAGACGGAGGAAGCACCCTGGAACTCTACGTGTATAAGAGGGAGCAGGCTGTAAACGACGACTGCAAGGTTGGAGTCCATCTCGACTGGGACGGAGTGCTGCACTATTCACCCGGAATTGACGTGCTTAACGAGATAGACGTGCTGACCCTTAAGGGAAACGTGCCCACCTTCATCTCATGCAAGACGGGAAAGATGGGCCCTTCGAACACCCTTCATGCCCTGTATGAACTTCAGACGGTGGCAGAGAGGTTTGGCGGCAAGTACGCAAAGAAAGTCCTCGTGACTTCAAGGATGCCGGCCGAGGTATACATCACGAGAGCTGAAGAGATGGACATCAAAATAGAACAGATGAACGGAGCCGTACAAGATGAGTAAAATGGAATGGCTTTCAAGAACCGAAAAATTAATAGGAAAAGACGCGCTGGACGTTTTAGCCGGATCCAGGATCGCCGTCTTCGGCGCAGGGGGCGTGGGAAGTTTCGTTATAGAAGCACTTACCAGATCCGGAGTCGGCGCCATCGACGTGATAGATAACGATCAGGTGAGCCTCAGCAACCTGAACAGGCAGCTGATCGCAACGCTGGACACCGTGGGTAAGGACAAGACTCAGGTGGTCAGGGAACGCATAGCGTCCATAAACCCAGAATGCAAAGTCACAGAACACAGGATGTTCTTCCTTCCCGAGAATGCGGATGAATTTGACTTCACCGTATTCGACTATGTGGTGGACGCCATAGATACGGTTGCGGGTAAGCTCGCCATCATTGAGAAGTGCAGCACTCTCGGCGTGCCGGTGATAAGCTCCATGGGAACAGGGAACAAGCTGGACCCTTCTCAATTCAGGATAGCGGATATCTACGATACGAAGATCTGCCCTCTGGCCAAGGCAATAAGGAAGGAGTGCAGGAAGAGGGGGATAGAGTCCCTTAAGGTGCTCTACTCTGAAGAGGAAGCCATCAAACCTGAGATGACCGAAGGCGAGGAACTTCCTCCCGGCAAGAGAAGCACACCCGGATCCATATCCTTCGTGCCCTCGGTCGCGGGAATTATGATAGCAGGAGAAGTTATAAGAGACCTTATAAAAAAGGCGTAGCGCTTATGGAATACAGACTTACAGAAAAAGAATTTGAATACGTGCAGGCCTTCAAGAGAGACCTTCACATGCACCCCGAGACAGCTCATCACGAGTTCAGGACTACGGAAAAGATAAAGGAAGCCCTGAGCTCTTTACCCGGGATCGATATACTGGATACCGGATTCAGGACCGGTCTCATCGCGGTGATAAGAGGAAGGGAAGAAGGAAAGAAGATACTTCTCAGGGCTGATATAGACGCCATAGTCCAGAACGAAGAGTACGAGAGTCCGTGGAAGTCTCAGACGCCGGGAGTCATGCACGCCTGCGGCCATGACCTTCACACCTCGTCTCTCATAGGAGCTGCCGTTATCCTCTCAAAGATAAAGGCGGCAGGGGAGCTTAAGAACACCGTCTATCTCCTCTTCCAGCCGGCTGAAGAGGGCACCACGGGAGCCAGGATGGTCCTGGACAGCGGAGTGCTCGATGAGATAAAGCCGGACATGTGTTTCGGCTTCCATAACTGGCCCAAGCTGAGATCCGGGACCGTAGCCTGTCACAAGGGCGTCCTGATGTCAGGGAAGCGCAACTTTACGATAAATATTAAAGGCTCAGGCGGGCACGGTTCCATGCCCCATCTCAATATAGACCCGATAGTGTGCTCTGCGGCTGTCATCCAGAGCCTTCAGACTGTGGTGAGCAGGAATATGGATCCTTTGGATTCAGCTGTGCTGTCGATAAGCATGATCGAAGGAGGAAAACCTGTAAACGTTGTGGCTGACGACGTCATGATGACCGCCACGATCAGATCCCTTTCGGACAAAGCTCTGGACAGGGCCATAGAGAGAGTGGAAAGCATAACAATGAACACGGCTCATGCCTATGAATGCGAGGCTGAGATAGACTGGAAGGAGAGGATCCCTTCGGTATTCAATACGGATGAGATGTATGAGGTGGCTCTAAGAGCCGCAGAAGAGACCGGAGCAGAGATAACGGATGCAGAACCCAGCCTGGCAAGCGAGGACTTCGCGCTTTACAGAACGGTGGCACCCAGTTTCTTTTACTGGATAGGAAGCACGCCGGAGGGCGAGGAGCCTGAGGATCTTCACAGACCCCGCTTCCACACTGACGACAGCATAATGAAGACCGCAGCAGAACTGTTCGTGAGAGCGGCAATGACTGAATAAAGGAGGGAAGCATGTCATACAACGTCAAAGAAGGGACCCTTCAGTTTGAAGGATATACCATGGATTATGCCGTATTCGGCAAAGGCACCAGACCGCTTCTTCTCATAAGGGGTCTTAATATAACGCGCCTTCAGGGGACAGTACCCAATCTGATCAGAAGGTACAGGACCTACGCGGACAATTTCAGGATTTACGTCATTGACAGGAGGGAGCCCCTTCCGGAAGTCATAACGGATGAATTCCTGGCAGAGGATGTTTACGAGGGATTCAGAGCTCTTGGACTTGAGAGCGCGCCTGTAATAGGCAATTCCCAGGGCGGGATGATCGCCCAGTATCTCACCCTGAACCATCCGGAGACAGTTGAGAAGCTGGTGCTGAACGTTACCACATCAACTCCTAATCCCGTGCTTAAAAAGAACGTGGAGAACTGGGAGAAGATGACGAGGGAAAAGGGACTGGGCTACGTGTCCGACTCATTCATGGCCATGACCTATCCTCCCGGAAAGGAACCGGGACCGCTTCCCGAAGGAGAAGTTTTCGCCGTGGGAACCAAGACACACCCTGAAGAGGAGTTCATAGCTCTGGCCAAGGCATGTCTCACCTGCAACACACGCGACAGGTTAGGGGAGATAAAATGTCCGGTCCTGGTGCTCGGTGGAGGAAAGGACATAATAATGTCACCTGAAGCATCGATAGAGCTCGCTGAGGGTCTGGGAACGGAAGCCGTCATCTTCGATGAACTTGGCCACGGAGCTTATGAGGACCCTGAGTATCAGAAACTCGTTCTTGACTTCCTCAATAAATAGGATATGTATATTTAAGACATAGTTATCTTTTTGGCTATGTCTTTTATTTTTTTGCAGGCTATGGTATAATACCACCATAATAGTGGGGAGGTAGGGTCATTTTCAGGATCACAGCCCGGGACCACCCACTTGAAAGTAAAGGAGCATGCGCTGTTTAGCGCCGTTTATGTCAGGTAATACAAAGAGAAAATTCAAGGACAACTTTTGGTATTTGCTTTTCTGGCCGGCATATCTTGCCTTGTTCACAGCGCTGGAGTATCTTGACGACGGGAAGACGTTTCATCTCGTTCATTGTTTTGTGGATGATATAATCCCGTTCAACGAGTTTTTCGTTATTCCGTACCTCACATGGCACGTGCTGATACCGGTAACGCTTCTGTACACGCTGGTAAGAGAGACGGACAACTTCAGGCATCTGATGAGATTTTTCATACTGACGTTCACTCTCACCATGATAGTGTACATGGTGTATCCCACATATCTCGAGCTAAGGCCGGAAGTGTTCCCGAGGGAGAACATCTTCACCGAGGTGGTCAGATTCATATACTGGATAGATACTCCTACAAACGTTTGCCCGTCCCTTCATATAATCGGATCCCTTGGATTGCTGTTTGCATCTTGGGATACCAGAGGAAAGGACAGCGTACCCAAGAAGCTTTTCATGGCACTGGCGGTGGTATTCATCTGCCTTTCGACCATGTTCATGAAACAGCATTCTTTCATCGATATATTGGTGGCCATTCCGATCTCCTTCATCGGATGGGTGCTCTGCTTCAGAGGAAAAGAGATAGAGACCATAGAAAAGGCCATCAGCAGCCTGGATGATTAAGGGGGAAAAATAATTGGAAAACAAAGAAATAAAAGGATATAAGGAAGCCTGCGAATTATGCGATAAGATCCTTAGATCTAAAAACAGATATAACTTATATAAGGAAGGGCTGAGACCCATAGCAAACCTCAAGCACATGCTTGAGACCTCGGTCGAGCTCTTTCCGGACAACGTGGCTTTCTGGCAGAAGTTCAAAAAAGGCGAGCCCTACACTCCTGTGACATTCAGGCAGACGCTCGATGACGTTAACGCCCTGGGCACCGCCCTGATAAGCAGAGGGCTCAGAAACAAGAAGATCGGAGTTATCGGTGAGAACAGCTATTACTGGGCTATCAGCTATCTGGCAGTTGCCTGCGGCACAGGCGTGGTGGTCCCCCTTGACAAGGAACTGAGCGCCGGCGAGCTGGAGCAGCTGGTGGAGCAGTCAGGGGTGTCATGCGTCCTCATGAGCAGCAAGTATAAGCTCACCTTCAAGAGCATGCTTGACAGGAACTTGGGGAAGCTGGAATTCCTGGTGGATACAGGAGCGGAATCCTCAGTTGACAGAGTATATGCCCTTAAGGAACTCATCTCAGAAGGAAAGAATCTCCTTGATCTGGGCGACAGATCATATCTGGATGCTGAGATAGATCCGGAAGAACTGGGTGTACTCCTGTTCACATCCGGTACAACCGGAGTATCCAAGGGAGTAATGATCTCACAGAGGAATCTCTGCTCTGAGATCATGCTGGCTCCTCTGCTCATCAAATACACACAGGATGACATCTTCTTCAGCGTGCTTCCGCTTCATCATACCTATGAATGCACCTGCGGATTCCTGGTATCACTTTACAGAGGATCATCCATCGGATACTGCGAAGGACTCAAGTACATCCAGAAGAACCTTCAGGAACTCAAGCCGACGATCTTTTGCGGAGTTCCCCTCATCTTCGAGAACCTGTATAAGGCCATCATGAAGAACGTGAAGAAGCAGGGTAAGGAGGCGCTTGTAGAGAGACTGATGAAGATAGGAAGGTTCACAGGAAGATTCGGCATCGACCTTCCCAAGGCGCTTCTCGGAAAGATCAGGGACGTGTTCGGAGGCAGGATGAGGCTCCTGGTTTCAGGAGGAGCTCCCATAAGACCTGAACTCATGCAGTTCTTTAACGACCTGGGATTCATGATGATCCAGGGATACGGCCTTACGGAGTGCGCACCTCTCGCCGCTGCCATCCCCAGCGATAAGAGATACTTCAACTATAAATCAGTCGGACATGTCATGGAACAGGTCGAGATCAAAGTCATCGATAAGAATGACGAAGGCGTCGGAGAACTCTGTATCAAGGGGCCCAACGTAATGATGGGCTACTACAATAATCCCGAAGAGACGGAGAAGAGCCTGAAAGACGGATGGTTTCACACAGGAGACCTGGGTTACGTTGACAGAAAGGGATACGTATATATCACCGGAAGAAAAAAGAACGTAATAATCACCGCAAACGGCAAGAACGTTTATCCCGAGGAACTGGAAAACTACCTTGACGAGAATCTTTTCATTGCCGAGTCAATGGTATGGGCAGGGGAAGACGGCGACGGACATGATAAGATGATAATCGCAACCATCAAGCCGGACATGGACGAGGTAAGGAATTACCTTGGAGATGACGCGGACGATCCGGCATGCGTGAAGGACCTCATCCAGAGCGAAGTTGACAGGATCAATGAACCTCAGCCGCTCTTTAAAAAGATAGGCAAAGTCGTGATCAAGATGGACGAGTTTGATAAGACTACCGCCCACAAGATCAAGAGATACACTGAAAGCAACAAGGGGGACAGCTCCTCACAGGAATAAAATGAATTTAAGAAGATTCTTTTTCAAAAGAAAATACCGATGCCCGGTCTGTGAAAAACACTATTTCCAGGAGATCGGCGAATATGAGATCTGTCCCGTCTGCGGATGGGAAGACGATCCGATTCAGAGAAGGGAACCTGACTTTGAAGGAGGCGCCAACAGGCTGAGCCTAAATGAAGCCAGGAAGGAATACATGGAGGGAAGCACAGATGAAGAATAAAACTTTCCTCTATGCTATATGTCTGGTGGTTCTGATCGCTCTCGTTTGGGCGGTGCTTCCGGCGCTTTCGGGCGGGGGAGACCAGGCGGATCCCGAAGACCCGGGAACATCTGCAGAATACGTGCAGTACACCTTCAGAAACGATAAGCTTCTGGAGGAGCACTTTGAGAAGCACGGGATAGAGATGGGCTTCTCTTCCAAGGAGGAGTACCAGCAGGCTGCGTCTGACGTGGCAAACGACCCGGAGTCCCTTCACAAACTTGAAAAGGAAGACGGCGATGATGTATACTATCTGGAGGAGACGAACGAATTCGTAGTCATATCCACGGATGGTTTCATAAGAACATATTTCTGCCCCGATTCGGGGATAAAGTATTTTGACAAACAGTAGATGATTCGAAAGCGAGGGCTTGGAAATGACAGAAAACAAAACAGAAGCTCTGAAAAAGAAACTTGACGAAGAAAAAGCCGAGAGAGAGGCACAGAGACTTAAGGAAGAAAAGCTGAAGGCTGAGCAGGAAGCCAAACAGCCTCCCCAAAAAGCGGTGCTTCCGGTGTGGGTGCCTTATCTTGCTGCAGCAGTGGTAGCCTTTGTTGTGTCTCTGTTCCTTAAGAATACGGTCATCAACACTATCATTTGCGTAGGACTGGGCGTGCTGGCGTTCGTACTTTTGGAGCAGTTCAGAAAGAAACAGCTCAGGGAGGCATATATTCCCGGTGCTGAACAGTTCTCCAGCGAGATCGCAGCCAAACTCTATGAACTCCAGGATCTCCTGATAGACAGGGCCAAAGGAGTAAAGAAGGCAGAGGTAAGGGATACCCTGGGATCCATCGCAGGCACCCTTAACAAGATAGCTGACGAGGTGGAGAACGACCCCAAGGACAGAAACAAGGTCAGAAAGCTTGCAAACTACTATGGCGACATGCTTCTGGGACTGGTGGACAAGTACATCAAACTCCAGGATAACAAGGAGCAGTCCATAGAGGGCGAGAACGTTGAAACTAGCATGAACAAGATCGAAGAGGCCATCAAGGGGGCTGAAGTTTCAGTGAAGAAGCTTCTTGACAGCCTTTTCTCAGAAGATGCTATGGAAATAAACGCGGAAATCAACACTTTGGATAAGCTCATGAAGCTTGAAATCGGTAAAGAAGAAGGAGAAGAGCAATGACAGACGAAATCAAGATCCCTGAAGAAATCAAGGAAGACGCAGAAAACCTCCAGGAACTGGTTGAAGAAGAACTCGGCGATGCAGCTGAGGAAGAGATCGAAGTAGTTGAAGCTGAGATCGTAGAGGAAGCTGAACCCGCACAGGAAGAGCTCAACAAGGTCCAGGAAGAGGCAGTAAAGATCGCTGAAGAAATTGAAGACAGCGAAGTTATGAAGATTGCCAACAAGGTTGAATTCACACCTGAAGAGCTGGCCATCATCGACGGTTATGCCAAGGCAGTGGATCTCAAGGATACAAACAGCGTTCTTCAGTTCGGTGCAGACGCTCAGGAAAAGCTCACTGAATTCACAGAGAGCGCCCTTACAAATGTAAGGACAAGCGACCTCGGTACCATTGGAGATTCACTTTCCGGACTGGTTACTGAACTCAAGGGATTCAGCGCTACAGAAGAGAGACACGGACTTGCCAAACTTTTCCATAAGGCTCTCGATCCCATCGAGGAGATGAAGCACAGATATGACAAGGCTAACTCAAACGTTGAGAAGGTAGTGAACATCCTGGACGGACATCAGGTCACACTTACCAAGGACATCGCAGTTCTCGACGAGCTGTTCAAGGCCAATACCGATAACTTCAAGAACCTCTCCATGTACATCGCTGCAGGTAAGAAGGCTCTGAAGGAAGCAAGAGAAGTAACTCTTCCCGAAATGAAGGCCAAGGCTGAGCAGACACAGGATCAGGGAGATCTTCAGGCAGCTACCGACTACGCTCAGATGATCGACAGATTCGAGAAGAAGATCTATGATCTGGATCTCACCAGAACAGTATCCCTCCAGATGGCTCCTCAGATCAGAATGATCCAGAATAACGACACTCTGATGGTAGAGAAGATCCAGACAGCTCTCGTCAATACCATTCCTCTCTGGAAGAGCCAGATGGTACTCGCTCTCGGACTTGCAAATTCCGAGGAAGCACTCAAGGCTCAGAGAGCTGTATCCGAGACCACCAATGAGCTTCTCAGAAAGAACGCTGAACTTCTCCACGACACAACAGTGGGAGTAGCTCAGGAATCTGAGAGAGGCATCATCGACATCGAGACTCTGACCGAGACCAACAACAAGCTCATCACAACCATCGATGAAGTTATGCAGATCCAGAAGGAAGGTCACGAGAAGAGAGTCGAGGCTGAGATCGAACTCAGAAGACTTGAAGGCGAGCTGAGAGACAAGGTACTTGAGACCATTTCATAATCAGACCATTTGAAACTGATAAAAAAATTCAGGCGCATGGTGATGAAAGCCATGCGCCCTTTGTAAGGAGAAATATATGTTAGATGCCAAAGCATACTACCAGAGATTGCTGGGATATGAGAAGGAAATAAGAAAGGTGACGGACTTCGTTCCGGATGTAGCCATCGTGCTGGGTTCAGGCCTCGGAGATTTCGCAAAGAACCTCGAAGTGGAAGCTGTGATCGACTACGGCGATCTTGAAGGCTTCCCGGTATCAACTGCGCCGGGACATGCAGGCCAGTACATCTTCGGTACCCTTAACGGCGTCAAGATGGTCTGCATGAAGGGAAGGATCCACTACTATGAAGGCTATGACATGAGCGAGGTAGTGCTTCCCTTAAGACTTATGCGCGTACTCGGAGCCAAGACCGTAATAATCACCAACGCCGTAGGCTGCATGAACGAAAACTTCAGCGTGGGAAGCTTCATGGTATCCCGGGACTGCATCGCTTCATTCGTAACGTCTCCTCTTATCGGACCCAATATCGATGAGTTCGGACCGAGATTCCCTGACATGTCAGAGATCTACGACAGGGAGACCATCGATAAGGTGCTCAGGATAGGAGAGAAGACCGGACTTGAGGTACACGAAGGCATATTCATCCAGCTCACAGGTCCTCAGTATGAAACAGCGTCCGAGATCAGGATGTATAAGGCTCTCGGTGCGGATTGCTGCGGTATGTCCTCGGCAGTCGAAGCCATAACTGCAGCTCACATGGGCATGAAGGTCTGCGGCATCAGCTGCATCACCAACATGTGCACCGGCATAAGCAAGACCAAGCTCAGCGGAGAAGAAGTCATCGAAGTGGGAAACAGAGTCTCCGGAGACTTTGAGATACTGATAAAAGAACTTGTGAGGAATTTATGACACCTAAAAACTATACTTTGAGGCTCAATTCCGAATATGCGGGCATATTCGGTTCCTACTGGATCTTTTACAGTATCATATCCAGCTTTTGTTCCGCTTATCTTCTCGATATCGGATATTCGAATTCGGAGATCGGCATAATCCTGGCAGTGGCCAGCGTGGTATCCGTCTTCATGCAGCCCATGCTTGCAAATATTTCGGACCGCTCGAAGAAGCTAGACGCCATCGGAGTGGCAGGCATAAGCACTGCGATCATGCTGATCCTTGAGGTCGGGATGTTCATCATAAACAGAAAAACCCTGGCACTCTGGGTCATCTACGTCCTCGTCATGGCCTGGGAACTGGCTCTGCAGCCTCTGTTCAATTCGCTTGCCAGAAGGCTGTCGGAAACAGGGTGCAACATCAATTTCGGCATATGCAGATCGGGCGGAAGTCTGGCCTACGCCATATTCACCGCCATTTTCGGGACCTTCGTTGAAAAGTACGGCACAGTCATCCTTCCGGGAACGGGAGTTGCCTTCCTGGCACTTCTTCTGGGCATACTGCTTTTGACCGAAAGGACCTTTAAAAGGGCCATGAAGGAAAGGAAGACTGTCTCTGCCGCTGAAACAGGGGAAGCAGTCCTGACCGTTGAAAAAGAGATAGATCTTAAGACCTTCATCAAGAAGAACAAGCTCTTCCTGGTCCTTAACCTGTTTATCATGATCCTCTTCTTCCAGAACACCATCACCAACAACTTCATGTTCCAGGTGGTGGACGGAGTAGGAGGCACGTCGGAAGACATGGGAAGAATCTTCGGAGTCATGGCTTTCGTGGAGATACCCGGATTATTCTTCTTTGATAAGATCCATAAGCGTTTCAGCTGCAGCACGCTTCTGAAATTCGCTTCTGTGAATTTCACGCTGAAACTTCTCACAATGTATCTGGCAAACAGCGTATTTATGATATATGCAGCGCACTTCTTCCATATCTTTTCGTTCTCCATTTTCCTTGCGGGGATAGTGCAGTTCATAAACGAGATAATGGAAAGGGAAGAGGCTGTAAGAGGTCAGGCGGTATATACTACGGCAATCACGATAGGAGGAGTTTTCGCCAATATAATAGGCGGAATACTGCTCGACATATCGGGTCCCAAACTTATGCTTCTCATCTCGGTCATACTTGCAGCGGTAGGAACATTTGGAGTTTTTTTATTAACAGATAAGATTGCCAAAAAACCCGCAAACCCTTGAAAAATAAGACTTTTTGCGATTTCATAATTGACATCGGAAATACACTGTGATATTATCATATTGACTTTAATCTATACTTTACGGAGGGAGATATTAACAATGAATAAGACAGAATTGATCGCTAAGGTTGCAGAGTCAGCAGGACTTACTAAGAAAGATGCTACAGCAGCAGTAGGAGCTACATTCGCAGCTATCGAAGAAGCACTCGTAAAGGGTGACAAGGTTCAGCTTATCGGTTTCGGAACATTCGAGACAAGAAAGCAGGCTGCCAGAATGGGCAAGAACCCTCAGACAGGCAAGGCTGTTAAGATCGCTGCATGCACCAAGCCCGCTTTTAAGGCTGGCAAGGCTTTAAAGGAAGCTGTAAATAAGTAATCAATACTGATTCTATCAAACATTGATCCATAAAACGGCAGGTTTACCTGCCGTTTTTTGCGCTGTCAGGCATAAGCTTTTTTTACATAAAATAAACTTGAACATAGGTGTGATTTAATCTACAATTATAATATGGGAAAGAATGCGGAGAACAAGGGAATAGGCAGGAGAGCCAGACTTATCGTGGCGGGAAGAAAGGATTTCATCATTACTTTGGCATCCTTTGTTTCCGTTACCATAGTCTCGTTTTTTTTCCTGCGCCTTGCATCTGACCCTACCTTGAATATCGCCATGCTCTATACCATAGGAGCCTTCATCGCCGCAAGGTACACCGAAGGTTATCTATATGGTATAGTTTACGCTCTCGGAGCGGTGCTTGCGGTAAACTTCTTCTTTACATACCCTTACGGCACTTTGAATTTCACCATCGAGGGATATCAGGTCACCTTCCTGGGAATGCTGGTCATCAGCCTTTTCACCTCTGTATCCAGTTCCGCCCTCAAGGCTCAGCAGGATATGCTGGCCAAACAGGAAAAGGAACTTGCGGAGGCAGAGAAGGAGAAGATGAGAGCTAACCTTCTCAGGGCCGTGTCACATGATCTCAGGACTCCCCTTACCGGCATCATAGGAAACAGCGAATCCATAATCGAGACCGGCGATACCATGACGGATGAAGAGAAGCTTAAGATAGTTTCCACCATAGATTCCGACGCCAGATGGCTTCTCAACATGGTGGAGAACCTGCTTTCGGTCACAAGGATAGACGACAACAACGCGGGAGTCACCAAGACTCCTGAGATAGTTGACGAGGTCGTTTCGGCTGCGGTGGGGCAGTTCAGGAAGCGCTTTCCCGGAACTGAAGTACTGGTAAAGGTGCCGGAAGAGCTGGTAATGGTGGAGATGGACGCTCTTCTCATACAGCAGGTCCTTATCAATATAATGCACAATTCCAAAGTGCATTCAGGTTCTGACAGGCCGATAGAGCTTAACGTAAGACGTGAGGGCGGCGAGGTAAGATTTTCCGTGAGAGACTACGGCATAGGGATACCCGAAGACAGACTGGAGACCATCTTCGACGGAGAAGGTGTGAGCCTGGAGCAGTCCAGCCCCGACGGATACAAGGGCATGGGGATCGGTCTTTCGATCTGCAAGACCATAGTAAGGGCGCACGGCGGCCGGATAGAGGCGATAAATCATGATGAGGGAGCCGAGATAGTATTCTGGCTTCCCGCGGATACAGAGGAGATAAATGATGAATCAGAAGATATCAATTTTAGTGATTGAAGATGAAAAAAGCATCTGCGATTTCATATCGAGAACGCTGGATGTGAACGGATACAGGGTAACGAGCGCCTTTACGGGAAAAGAGGGGCTTCAGTCCATCACTTCGGCACCGCCTGATCTGGTCCTTCTGGATCTGGGTCTCCCCGATATGGACGGAAACGACGTTATAAGAAAGACCAGAGAGTGGTCCAGCATGCCCATCATAGTGATCTCCGCCAGGACTCAGGAAAAGGAAAAGGTGGAGGCTCTCGACGCAGGGGCTGACGACTATATCACCAAGCCCTTCGGCACCAGCGAACTCCTTGCCAGGATAAGGACGGCTTTAAGACACAGCAACAAGATATCCACATCTGATCACCTTACGATCAGACCTTACCATGCAAAGGACCTTATGGTGGACTTTGATAAGCGCCGCACTGTATTAAAGGGGCAGGAGATACACCTTACCAGGGTCGAATACAAGATAGTATCGTATCTCGCAAAGAACTCCGGCAAGGTCATCACCTACGATTCCCTGATCAATCAGATCTGGGGGCCCTATGCGGGAGACAACAACCGTATACTGAGAGTCAATATGGCCAATATCAGAAGAAAGATCGAAGAGAACCCCGGAGAGCCTGAATACATTTTCACGGAACTCGGAGTGGGTTACAGGATGATCGAAGACGAGGGTTGATATGGAAAAAGTGAGAGTCGGAACCGCGGTTCCATACGACGTTCTGATCGGAAAGGAACTGACGGCGGAAACTGTCAGCAGAATAACAGACAATTGTAAAAAAGTGATCCTGCTCTGGGATGAAGCCGTCTTTTCAGGCTACGTCGCGGAGATAGGAAACGCACTTGAAAAGGAAGGCAAGGAAGTCATGGCTGTATCCCTTGAAGGAGGGGAGAGCGCCAAGACCATAGAATCCTACGCCAGGATAATGAAGATAATAAGCGAGTTCAATCTCACCAGGTCTGACGTGATCTTCGGTATCGGAGGAGGCACGGTGATGGATCTGGCGGGTTTTGTCGCGTCCACATACAAGAGGGGTGTGGAGCTCGTGCAGCTTCCCACTTCGCTTCTCGCTGCCTGCGACGCTTCAGTCGGAGGCAAAAACGCCCTCAACATGGGTGAGGATAAGAACGTAATAGGCACCTTCTATCAGCCCAGCCTTGTGGCCATCGATACGAGATTCCTCGACGCCTTGAGCGACGAGGTTTTCAGCGAGGGCTGCGCCGAAATAATCAAGATGGGATATCTCGGAGATGCAGAGATGATTGAGATGCTTGAGAAGAAGCCCCTTCTTAAGAACAGAAAGGACAGCGAATACCTCATAGAGATAATAACGCGCTGCATCAGACTGAAGGCGGCAATAGTAGCTTCAGACGAGAGGGACAGCGGTCCCAGGAACATACTCAATCTCGGGCACACCCTGGGACACGCCATAGAGGCTGAGTCAAACTATAAGATCCACCACGGAAGGGCGGTGGCAATGGGACTCGTACTCATGACAAGGATCTCAGAAAATAAGGGTATGGCAGAGGCAGGCACCCTTGGAAGGCTGATCTCCATACTCACGGATCATGGCCTCGAATGGAGATGCCCGTATAATCTCAACGTCCTTGCGGGACACGTGGAAAGGGACAAGAAAGTAAGAGGAGGAAACCTTACATTAATAGTTCCGGAGAGATTCGGGAGCTGCGTGCTCATGAAGGTCAAGGTGAGCGAGATCAGGGAATGGCTCACGGAATAATATTTTTTGGAGACAGACAGAATGGCTAGTACTTACGGAGAACATCTTAAAGTAACGATAGACGGCACTTCCCACGGACCCTCCGTGAAAGTCACGGTGGAGGGCATCCCCGAGGGAACGGTCATAGACTACAGGGAACTGGACGAATTCCTGAGAAGGAGATCGGCTCTCAAGGAGGATATGTCCGAATATACCACCGAGAGAAAAGAACCGGATGAAGTTATCTGGAAGGAAGGCGTAGTTAACTTCGGAGGAGAATTCGGAATCGTGGTGAAGCCGGTAATAGAGGCTGAAGTGCTCAATACGGATATCGATCCGACGGCATATGAGGATCTGAAATACATCCCGAGACCGGGACACGCCGATTACACTGCCATGATGAAGGACGGTATCGAAACCGACACCTCCGGAGGAGGCAGGTTCAGCGGACGCATGACGGTGGCTCTCTGCATCGCAGGCGGGATCGTTAAGCAGCTTCTTCTCAAGGAAGGGATCGAAGTCATGACCGATATCGTCGAAGTCGGCGGTGAAGAGGATCCCATGGGTTTCGTGGATATGGTTGACGCCGCAAAGGCAAGAGGAGATTCCGTCGGCGGAGTCATCGAATGCGGCATCATGGGCGTTCCGGCAGGATCCTGCGGAGACGCGTATTTTGACGGCCTCGAGGGATACATCTCAAGGGCTGTTTTCGGCATACCCGGGATCAAGGGTATAGAATTCGGTTCGGGATTCAGAGGAGCCAGGATGCTGGGTTCCATGAATAACGATGCCTTTGTTCTTGATGAAGATGGAAATGTCACCACAGCTTCCAACAACCACGGGGGCATACTGGGCGGTATCGCATCCGGCCAGCCCATAGTTTTCAGGGTTGCGGTGAAGCCCACTCCTTCCATATCCAAGAAGCAGTGGAGCGTGAACCTTAAGACCGGAGAACCGGTGGAGATAGAGATAAAGGGAAGACACGATCCCTGTATCGTTTACAGGGCTCTTCCCTGCGTGGAGGCTGCAGCCGCCATCGCGGTTTATAACGCCCTTCTCGATGAGAGGAAGGGAAAGATGGAGAAAAGCGGCATCACGGTAACCGATGGAAAGGCTGATGGATCCGCTGTAAAGACGCCCATCACGATAGACGACTTCAGAAACATAATCGACGAGCAGGACGAGCTCATCCTGAAGGCTCTCAACAAGAGAATGGAAGCCGTAAAGGAGATCGGAAAGATCAAGCAGAAGAAGGGACTTCCCGTGTTCGATCCCGAAAGGGAGAAGAAAATTATGGAAGGCAAGAGCGAATACGAACAGGAAGTCTTCAAAAAGATAATGGAGCTCAGCAAGAAGGAAGAGATAGCGCCCTTCGGACTTCTCGGAAGGAAACTGGGCCACAGCTTCAGCCCCGAACTCCATGAGCTTATCGGAGAGGAGACGGGACGCTCATATCCCTATGAACTCTTTGAAAAGGAACCAGAGGAACTGGAAGACTTCATGCGTAACGGCAAGTGGTCCGGCCTTAACGTCACCATACCGTATAAGCAGGAAGTGATGAAATATCTGGATGAGCTTTCACCTGAGGCGGAAGCGATAGGAGCAGTAAACGTCGTGGTCAGACGAAACGGCAAGCTCAAGGGCTTCAACACTGACTACTTCGGATTCAAAAAGATGCTCGAGAGAAACGGCGTAAACGTCGAGGGCAGGAAGTGCGTGGTCCTCGGAAACGGCGGAGCATCCAAGGCGGTGACCCAGGTGCTCTTCGATAAGAAGGCTTCCGAAGTGCACGTCCTGAGCCACAAGGCCATAGACGAAGGCGCAGCCATAAAGGAAAACCGCGACTGCGAGATCATCGTGAACACCACACCTGTGGGGATGTATCCGGAGACAGGCAAGTCCGTACTTAACCCGGGAGGTTTCCCGAAGCTCAGATGGGCCATTGACGTGATTTTTAATCCCTTAAGGAGCAACTTCATCTGTCAGGCACAAAAGTCGCTCATAGACGCGATTGGAGGCTTAGACATGCTCGTATACCAGGGAATATACTCTGCGATGCTCTTTACTACCCTGAGCTTCGACGATAAGGACGGTATCGCAGACAGAGTAAAGAAGAATATCCTGAAGGACCGCGAGAACATCATCCTGATCGGAATGCCCGGAGTGGGCAAGTCCTATATCGGGAAAAAGATCGCAGAACTCACAGACAGGGAGCTCTACGATATGGATCAGGAGATAGAGATGAGGGACGGAAGGACCATACCTGAGATATTCAGGGAAGAGGGCGAGGATTACTTCAGAGACCTGGAGTGCGCCGTAGCCCAGGAGATGGGCCAGCTGTCGGGAGCAGTCATATCGACCGGAGGCGGAATAGTCAACCGCGAGGAGAACTACTACAGCCTGGCTGAAAACGGAAGGATAATCTTCCTGGATAAGGATCCGACAGACCTTCCGACCATAGGACGCCCGGTAAGCCAGACGGTGGGCGTGGAGAGGCTCTATGAGATGAGGCTCCCCATGTATCAGTCCTGGGCGGATCAGGTAGTGAAGATCGACGGACTGAGCGCTGACGAGGTAGCTGAAAAGATACTTGAAAAATAACAAGAAATTAAACAAGCCCCGGTGATCCGGGGCTTTTATCATGCTATGAACTATTTGAATCTGAATCTCAGCTGTACCGGCTGGTGGTCAGAGTAAGCGAACTGCTGATCGGTGACCTCACAACTCCATACCTCGATGTTATCGGTTACAATGAAACCGTCGATGGTGATCTGGAAGTTCAGCTCGGGATCCCAGGGTGCATCTGCATTTCTGCAGGAAGGAACAGGTTTCATAGGATTGTTGGGAGCTACCAGCCTCGCTCCGTCGGGAATGATCTCGGTGGGGAAGGGCTGAGCCCAGCTGTAATCCTCGCCGGACACTCCGAAGATGGAGGCGGAATCTCCAAGAAGATCCATGTTGAAGTCGCCGCCTGCTATAACGTAGTTGCCTTTTCCGTATTCCTCTGAGATGGTGTCTGCCAGCATCTGCATCTGCTGTGTCAAGATGGTATCATCGGTGGTATAAGCGGACGCGTGCAGGTTTATGAGAACGAGCTCTTTACCGTTGGAGCAGGGGATGCGGTTTACAGTGAAACATCTGTCCAGATCCAGCAGTTTGGCGAAACCGGTCTGGATGGGGAAGCTTCTTCTCACGGACCCGGTGATGTCTGCATAAGACATGGTAAGAATCCCTGATTTGGATGCTCCTATAGGGCAGCTTATGGGATAGAACAGATAAGGTGAATCGTAGTTCACTCCGAAGGTTGTGGAGAACTTATCCGAAAAGGCCTCTTCGATCATGGCCTTTTCATCGACATGGTATGATCTGGTGGAGCCGAAGTCCACCTCCTGGACCAAATAGAAATCCGAATTTTGTTTAAGGAGCTCATCTACGATGGCTTCCATGTTATCGATGGTATCTTTCTCTGAGAAGGCTCTTGAATAAAGGCCTCCGTCCATAAAGAAACTGAACTGGTCAGTATAGGCTGCAAAGCCTATGTTCCAGCTGGTGATAGTGAATGATGGTGGTGGGGCTAACGTCGGACCAGCCGGCATATTACCGTTACCATCATAAATCTCGATAATGTCAGTTGATGAAGGTGTCATCTGTGAAACTCCGCCAGTAGCCACATTTACCACATTTTGTGAAGCAGTGCCTTCCGGAGTGATGGTGAGGTTGTCGTCAAGTCTGTGGTAGTCGATAAGTACGTAAGCCACGTAGCCGCCGACTACGAGAACGAGTATCATTAGGATTATGAGGATGATCCTCAGTATTACTCTTAAAGGTGAGATTCTTTTGTTCATTTTTGACTCCGTTTTTCGTTCGGTGTTTTGCGATTTAAACTACTGATATTTTATCACGGCACCATCTTTTTTAAAAGCAAAATATATGATAAAATAAGGCCATGGGATTTACGCATTTACACTTACATACCGAATACAGTCTTCTGGACGGAGAAGCCAGGATAAAGAACGTGGTTTCGAGAGCTAAGGAGCTTGGAATGACCAGCCTTGCCATAACGGATCACGGCGCCATGTTCGGAGCGGTGGACTTCTATAAGGAGTGCAAGGCCCAGGGCATCAAGCCCATCATCGGCTGCGAGGTATACACGGCATCCAGAAGGCACACCGATAAGGAGGCGGACTTCGACAAGCGTCAGGGCCACCTGATTTTGCTTGCAAAAAATGAAGTGGGATACCGCAACCTCATCAAGATAGTTTCCATAGGATACACCGAGGGCTACTACTATAAGCCCCGAATCGATAAAGAAGTATTGAGAGCTCATTCCGAGGGGATCATCTGCCTTAGCGCCTGCCTTTCGGGAGAAGTGCAGAGAAGGCTTCTTAACAGAGACTACAAAGGCGCCAGAGAGGAAGCCATCGCTCTCAGGGAGATCTTCGGGGAGGAGAACTTCTATCTTGAACTTCAGGACCACGGTCTGGACGACGAGAAGGCCATAAGAGCCGACCAGCTGAGGCTCGCGGACGAGCTCGGGATACCGCTTGTGGCAACGAACGACGTGCACTACGTGAATAAAGAGGACTGGGAGCCTCACGACGTGCTGCTTTGCATCCAGACCGGAAGCGTTCTTTCTGACGAGGACAGGATGCGCTATCCGAGCCATGAGTTCTATCTTAAGAGCGAGGAAGAGATGAGGGGCCTTTTCCCCGATCTTCCCGAAGCAATAGAGAATACTGAAAAGATCGCAGAGCAGTGCAATTTCGACTTCGTGTTCGGAGAGTACCATCTGCCTGAATTCATCGCCCCCGACGGTTACACCAACGAGGAATATTTCCGCGCTCTCTGCGAAAAGGGACTGAAGGAAAGATACGGAGAGAGAGCTTCATCGGAAGAACTGAGAAAGCGCCTCGAATACGAGTTAGACACAATAGTGAAGATGGGATACGTGGAGTATTTCCTGATCGTCTGGGACTTCATCAACTACGCCAAGGAGCACGGCATCATGGTAGGCCCCGGAAGAGGTTCAGCCGCGGGCTCCATAGTGGCCTACTCCATGAAAATCACGGATATAGATCCCATCAGGTACAACCTTATCTTTGAGAGATTCCTCAATCCCGAGCGAGTCAGCATGCCGGATATCGACGTGGACTTCTGCTACGAGAGAAGAGGAGAAGTAATAGATTACGTAACGAGAAAGTACGGAAAGGAGCGCGTCTCACAGATCATCACCTTCGGTACCATGAAGGCCAAGCAGGCGGTGAGAGACGTTGCAAGGGTACTGGGAGCGACTTACCAGCTGGCGGATCAGATAGCGAAGGCCATACCTTTTGAGCTGGATATGACCCTGGACAAGGCTCTAAATATGCCGGGCTCCGAACTCAAACCCATATACGAGAGCGATCCTGAAGTGAAGAGGATAGTGGATATGGCGAAGGAGCTGGAAGGAATGCCACGCCACGCGTCCACCCACGCAGCAGGCGTCGTTATATCCAAGCTTCCCATAGACGAGTACGTGCCCCTTTACCTTTCGGATAAGGGACCGGCCACCCAGTTCACTATGACCACCATCGAGGAGCTGGGGCTTCTCAAGATGGACTTTCTGGGACTCAGGAACCTGACCGTCATACGCGACGCCCTCGAGATGATCGAGAGGGAACACGGGGTGAAGATAGATTTTGCGAAGATGGGTTACGACGATCCCGCGGTCTACGAGATGATAGCTTCCGGAAACACCTCCGGCGTGTTCCAGCTTGAATCGGGCGGCATGACACAGTTCATGAAGAACCTGAAGCCAACGTGCTTTGAGGATATAGTCGCAGGTATATCCCTTTACAGACCGGGTCCCATGGACTCGATCCCTAAATATATCGAGAACAAAAAACACCCCGAGAAGATCTCCTACGTGACTCCGGAACTTGCGCCCATACTGGACGTAACTTACGGCTGCCTGGTATATCAGGAGCAGGTAATGCAGATAGTGCGTGACCTCGGCGGCTACAGCTACGGAAGATCCGATCTGGTGCGCCGTGCCATGTCAAAAAAGAAGCACAAGGTCATGATGGAGGAAAAGGAGTACTTCATAAACGGCAAGCTGGACGAGAACGGAAACGTTGAGATTCCTGGCTGCATCAGAAACGGCATCTCAAGAGACGCCGCCGAGACCATCTTCGAAGACATGGTGACCTTCGCGTCCTACGCCTTCAACAAGTCTCACGCCGCAGCCTACGCTGTTCTCGCTTATGAGACCGGGTATCTCAAGAAGTATTATCCCACCGAGTTCATGGCGGCTCTCATGACATCTGTCATCGGAGACTCCAAGCAGGTGGCGAAATACATAAGGAATTGCGTTGACATGGGGATAGAAGTCCTTCCCCCCGACGTTAATCAGTCCTTTAAGAAATTCACCGTTACGGACGGAAAGATCCGCTTTGGCCTACTCGGCGTAAAGAACGTTGGAGAAGGAGCGATCGATGCCATAGTCAAGGCAAGGAATACCAAAGGCCTTCCGAAGGATATCTTCCAGTTCATCAATAACGTGGATATAAGCCAGGTGAACAAGAAGGCTGTGGAATCGCTGATCAAGGCAGGGGCCCTCAGCTGTTTCACCGATAATAAGGCGGCGATGCTGAGCTGTTTCGAAAGCCTGATCGAATCCGCCCAGAACGAAGCAAAGAAAAACATCGACGGCCAGATATCCCTCTTCCAGATGGCGGGGATGTCGGACCAGGCCGGACCTGCTCTCGCAAACGTGGGATCTAAGCTTCCCGACGTGAGGCCCTTCTCCAAGGAGATAAACATGTCCATGGAAAAGGAGATGCTGGGAGTGTATCTTTCGGATCATCCTCTTAACAGTTACGTTAAGCAGATGAAGAGACTGTCATCCATCACCTGCGAGGATCTCTTAAGAGCCGAGGAAGACATGGCTCAGGGAGCTGTGAACACGGTGATAAGGGACGGCATGAGATGCTCCATCTGCGGAATCGTCACCACCAGGAAGACCCAGATCACCAAGAGCGGAGCCATGATGGCCTTTATCGGTATAGAAGACCTCTACGGATCAGCTGAGATCGTGGTATTCCCCAAGGTATATGAGAGGGCGTCACAGCTCACCGAAGTGGACAGAGTGATCAGGATAGGAGGCACCCTCAACTTCAAGGAAGAGGAAGCGCCGAAGATCCTGGCGGACGAGATAGTGGAACTTGTTCCTGACAGCTCGGCAGGCCTGAGTGAAGAGACCGCAGGAGCTAAGGCACAGCAGAGCGTGCAGCCTGAGGCTCAGCCTGCTGCCGGTGCTCAGGTTCAGCCTCAGCAGAGTGCCCAGCCTCAAAAGACCGATGGCATGATCAAACTGAGGATCCCAAAGGAGATGGGAGACAGGCTCACCATGGACATGGTGAACACCGCCCTTAAGAGACACAGCGGGGACAAACTGATAACAGTCCTCATGTACATGCCTTCGGGAAAGACCCTCAAGTCCGTGATGAAGCTGGAGCCTTCAGGGTCACTGAAGAACCAGCTGATAGGGCTGCTTGGAATGGATAACGTTAAGTTCTGAACGTTTTGCTTGATATAAGGAGACATAATATGAAAAAGATTGCAGTACTCACAAGCGGCGGGGATTCGCCGGGTATGAACGCGGCCATCCGTGCGGTGGTCAGATGCGGCCTGGACAGAGGCATGGAAGTATATGGCATCAAGAATGGTTTTGAGGGTCTGCTGGACGGAGAGATCAATCAGATGAACAGATACTCCGTAGGCGACATACTTCAGAGAGGAGGTACCGTGCTTAGATCAGCCCGTTCCGCCAGATTCATGGAGGACAAGTGGGTCGACCACGGCGCTGAGATGCTCAGGACCTTCGGTATCGAGGGTCTGGTAGTGATCGGCGGAAACGGCTCCCTCAAGGGAGGCGAGGCCCTCGCTGAGAGAGGCATCACCATTATGGGAGTTCCCGGAACCATAGATAACGACCTTGGATATACGGATTATACCATCGGTTTCGATACCGCCGTGAACACGGTGCTGGATGCAATAACCAAGATACGCGACACGTCTTCTGCTCATAACAGGACCACCATCATCGAGGTAATGGGAAGAGACTGCGGAGATATAGCGCTCTATTCCGGGCTTGCAGGAGGAGCCGAGTTCGCAGTGGTTCCCGAGAAGCCCTTCGATATAAACGCAATAGCGGTGAAGATCCTGGAAGGCGTGAACAAGGGCAAGCTCCACTCCATCATAATCAAGGCTGAGGGAAGCCCCATGTCAGCTGATGAGATGGCAAAATATCTCGGAGAACATACCGGTAAGGACACCAGAGTGGTAGTTCTGTCATACCTTCAAAGAGGCGGAAGCCCGACGCTGAACGACAGGAACCTGGCTACGCTTTGCGGAGCGAAGGCAGTTGAACTTCTGGATGAGGATTCGGAGTCCAAGGCCATAGGTATCGTGGATAATCAGATCGTTGCCTTTGATCTTTCGGAAGCCCTTAAGCAGAAGAGGGAGTTCAATGAAGAGATGTACAGGCTGATAGATGTTTTGAGCAAATAATATATAAATAAACTAATAGTTGTAAATGAAAATAATAGTTGTATATAAAAGTAAATACGGAACTGCGGAGCAGTACGCCAGATGGATCGCCGAAGAACTGAGCTGTGACATTAAGGAGATGGGCGAGATAAAGGCGAGGGACCTTGACGCCTATGACGGCATCATCTTCGGAGGCGGAGTCCACGCAGGGGGCATCGAAGGCTTCGATACATTCAGGAAGTGGCTGAAGCCTGTTCTCAGCGACGCATATTTTGCGTCCTTCGATGAGAGCGTGAACTTCAGGCAGGACTGGTACAAGCCCTTAAAGAAGATAATAATCTTTGCAGTTGGCATCAACGTGCAGAATTTCGATGCGAGAGCGGAATTAAGAAACGTAAATTTCGACAAGAAGTGGCTGAGACCCGTAACCTGCTATTTCCTCGACGGCAAGTATGAGCCGGAGAGGGTGCAGGGGGCAGATAAGCTCGTGATGAAGTTCACCACCAAGCTTCTGAATGACAAGGGACTCAATATGAACGCAGACGAGCGTCAGCTTCTGGACAGAATAAACAATGGCTGCGATCTCGTGGACCGCAGCCAGATAGAACCGATACTCAAGGAATTCAGAGAGTCCGAATGACCCTGTATTGGTCGTCTTTCAAAGAATCGTCTTCCGCGCCTTTTATGTGAAGGTGCGGATATTTTTTTTGGAAAAATTCGCGGTTTATGCCTTTGTGGCCGTAGATATTCCCGAAGGAGCGGGAGTTTGCGAAGACCGTTATGTCTGCGGGGCCTTCCGGAAGGAGGTCAAGTTCACGGCTTATCTTGTCCTTAGCGATCTCGGACTCAACGAGCTGACGGAAGGCGGGATGGAAGCCTATCTGGTTTTCCATGATCTCCGAAGCCTTGAGTCCCACGCGGATTATGTTGATGCCCGCATCCTGAAGGATCTCGTACATGATCTTGGTCCGGCGCACCGCTTCCTCTGTTGAGAGAGGCTCGTATTCACCGCGCTCCATCATGCGGTAGAGTTCGGTGTCTCCGATGGTGACTGTGGGGTAGAGCCTTGCGACAGAAGGTCCTATCTTAACAGTCTCAAGGGCTGAATATCTGCAGGTCTCCTCTGAATCACCGGGAAGGCCGATCATGAGCTGGATACCCAGGGTGAAGCCGTAGGACTTGATGAGGTCGCAGGCTTCGTATACGCAGGCTGCATCGTGACCGCGGCCGGAGGCTTTTAGAACGTCGTCACTGAAACTCTGGACTCCAAGCTCGATCACGTCCACGGAATAGGCCCTAAGGTTATCCAGGATGGGGACCGTGATGTAGTCGGGTCTCGTTGAGAGATGGATGGCGTCCACCTTTCCCGCGTCCTTGTACTCTTTTGCGATCTTAAGAAATTCAGTCTGCTGCTCCATGGGAATCCCGGTGAATGATCCACCGTAGAAGGAGACTTCCACGGTCTCGATGTCCGAGAGGGTGGTGAGCCATTCCTCGATGGTAGCCCTCACATCTTCGGGAGTCACGTCGCCTTCACGGGCTGTTATCTTCTTCTGATTGCAGAAGACGCAGTCGTTGGGGCAGCCCCTGTGGGATATGAAAATTGGAATGATTGCGTGTCTTTTCATGGGTTTATTATAGCACTCCGAGGCGCATCTGTGGTATAATTATTTCATGGTAAACATTGGAAATGACTGGGATGAACTTCTCAGAGACGAATTCAAAAAAGAATATTACCTGAAACTCAGGGAATTCCTAAAGGATGAGTACGCGGCAGGTCCCGTATATCCTCCTTCGGGAGACATTTTTAACGCCCTCAGGTATTCATCATATGATGACACCAAGGTGGTCATCATGGGGCAGGATCCCTATCATCAGCCGGGGCAGGCTCATGGGCTTTGCTTCTCGGTGAACAAGGGCGTGAAGGTGCCGCCTTCGCTTGTGAACATATATAAGGAGCAGGAGAGCGACCTCGGGATAACACAGCCGGATCACGGATATCTTCTGGACTGGGCGAAGCAGGGAGTGCTTCTACTTAACGCTACCCTCACGGTACGCGACAGCCAGCCCATGTCCCACAGGGGGAAGGGGTGGGAGACCTTCACGGACCGCGTGATAGAACTCCTTAATGAGCGTGAAAAACCCCTGGTCTTCATCCTTTGGGGAGCAAACGCAGGGGCTAAGGAATCGATAATAACCAACCCGGATCACCTGATCTTAAAGGGTGCTCATCCGAGCCCTCTTTCGGCCCACAGGGGATTCTTCGGGGGAAGGTATTTTTCAAGAGCGAACCGCTATCTCGAGATGACGGGGCAGGAGCCCATCGACTGGCAGCTCAGGCCGTAAATCAGCCATAAGCTATTCAGCGGCAGGTACCATAAGGTTAAAGGCCTTAGGCTGGATCCTGAAGATAACGCCTTCGGCTGTGGAGATCTCGCCGTCGGTGCAGAGCCTCATGGAACCGTTTCTCGGAGTGACGGTTACTTCTTCAGCCTTTAAATTCGTTATTATATCTTTAGCGGCAGGGGTATCCAGATGGGTGCCCTTTTGATATTTAGGGAAAAGCGCGATGAACTTAGCTCTGCTCACATCGCGGATCACCGAAATGTCTATCTTCCCGTCCTGGACGCTGGCGTAGGGATTGGACATTACTCCTCCTCCGCAGTATGAACCGTTTGCGATGGAGGTGAGAAGGATGGGACCGTCGCAAAGCACTTCGCCGTCAGCTGTTACCTTGAGGTCGGCACCGTTTTTCTTTATAAGCGTGTATGCCACTCCGGCAAGATATGCCAGGGAGCCCGAAAGGAAGGGCTTCTTTTTTAATTCCTGGGTCTTATCCACAACATTACAGTCGAAACCGATGTTGAACATGTTCCCGCAGTATCTGGTCCTGAACTCGCCGTCGATCACGCCGCTGTATTCGATGGCGTCGCACCTGACCACGTTTCCTCTGAAGAGGGCGTCCAGGTCTTTGAAATCTCCGGCGTCGGGGAAATTCCTCACGAAGTCGTTACCGGTACCCATGGGAAAGACGGTGCAGACTGCGTTATTGTTTCCGATGCAGCCGTTAAGCACCTCGTTGAAGGTGCCGTCTCCTCCGCAGGCCACGAAGCAGACTTCCTTGCCGAAATTGGCTTCCAGGGTATTTTTGACGAAAACCTCGGCGTCTCCCACACCCCTGGTCTCATAAAGATATGCCTGAACACCTGCTTCTTCGGCCTTCCTCAGGATACTGTCTTCAAGTTCATTGCTTATCCCGCCGCTTCCCGCAGCAGGATTCAGTATAAAAACGAATCTCATAAATATCAGGTCTTCACTTTCAGTTTTTTTGATTACTAAAAGATTATATCACCAAAGGGAAGATGCTAGCAAGATAACAGCCAAAAAACTCCCTTCAGTATTTACATATTGTGGGAAAATATAGTATAATTTATCAGTAATAATGCGCTTTTTATTAAAGATTCGAGGTAAAAAATGGTAGTTTACGGATTTGACCCGATACTTACTATAGCAGCTATAGTGCCCGCCATCCTTCTCATGAGGATAGTGTACAAAGCCGATAAGCTTGACAGGGAACCCGGAGGCCTTCTGGTGAAGCTGGTGGTCCTTGGGATCGTCAGCACTACCATCGCGGTGGTGCTTGAGCAGATAGGAAGCTTCATCCTGTCACCACTTAATCCGAACAGCCTGATATACAACATACTTATGTACTTCGGAGTCGTGGCCTTCTCGGAGGAATGGGCTAAATATATTTTGCTTAAAAGGTGCACCTGGAACCATCCGGCCTTCAACTGCCAGTTCGACGGTGTGGTATACGCAGTGTTCGTCGGGCTGGGATTCGCGCTTTGGGAAAACATCCAGTACGTGGCTATGTACGGTTTCGAGACTGCGATAGTCAGAGCCTTCACCGCGGTGCCGGGGCATTGCTGCTTCGGGGTATTCATGGGAGTATGGTACGGCATGGCCAAGAGATATGAGTATGCAGGCGAGTTCCAGAAGGCTAAGAGCGCGAGACGCATGAGCGTGGTTATGCCGGCCATCATGCACGGCATCTACGATTTCATAGCTACATGGGATCAGGGTATCAGCCCGCTGTTCATCGTCTTCGTTGTCATCATGTTCATATGGGCATCAAGGCTCGTAAAGAACATGTCGAAGAACGATAAATACATCGGATATCAGGGACCGAGAAACAACTTTTATCAATAGTGAACGGAGTTTTTGCCGCAGGGAGACCTGCGGTTTTCTTTTTTAAACTTTTTAGCACTCACCACTTGACAGTGCTAACAACTAGTGATAGAATCAAATCGTAAAAGGAAAAAACGGCGTTGCCGTATACATACAAGGAGGGTATTTTATGAACATAACCAAATTCACACAGAAGTCCATAGAGGCTGTCCAGAACATGGAAAAGGTGGCCTACGACTATGGAAACCAGATGATAGATCAGGAGCATTTTCTCTATGCACTGATCACACAGGACGATTCGCTGATTGCCAAGCTCTTTACCAAGATGGGTATACAGCTCCCGGCCTTCACTTCTTCAGTTGAGAAGATCCTTGAATCCGATCCTAAGGTCCAGGGGGGAAGTCCTTACGTTTCTCAGGATCTGAACAACGTTCTCATGGGGGCTGAGGACGAAGCGAAACTGATGGGGGACGACTACGTTTCAGTCGAGCATCTTTTGCTCGCGATGATCAAGAAACCCAACAGGTCCGTCAAGAGACTGTTCACGAGTTTCGGGATCTCAAGGGAGAGTTTCCTTCAGGTATTGAGTTCCGTAAGGGGAAACCAGAGGGTGACGTCAGACTCGCCTGAAGATACATACGATTCACTGGCTAAATACGGACGCGACCTGGTGGCTGCTGCGAGAGAGCAGAAGCTCGACCCTGTTATCGGCCGTGACGAGGAGATAAGAAACGTTATAAGGATCCTTTCCAGAAAGACCAAGAACAACCCTGTGCTCATCGGCGAGCCGGGCGTAGGAAAGACCGCGGTGGTCGAGGGCCTGGCCCAGAGAATAGTAAGAGGGGATGTACCGGAATCACTTAAGGACAAGATGCTTTTCTCGCTGGATATGGGCGCGCTGGTTGCTGGAGCCAAGTACAGAGGAGAGTTTGAGGAGAGACTCAAGGCGGTCCTGGAGGAAGTAAGAAAGTCCGAAGGAAAGATCATCATGTTCATCGATGAGCTTCACCTTATCGTGGGCGCCGGAAAGACCGACGGAGCCATGGATGCAGGAAACATGCTGAAGCCCATGCTTGCAAGAGGTGAGCTCCACTGCATCGGTGCCACGACTCTGGATGAATACAGAAAATACATCGAAAAGGATGCGGCTCTTGAGAGACGTTTCCAGCCCGTCATGGTGGATGAGCCCACGGTGGAGGATACCATCTCCATCTTAAGAGGTCTCAAGGACAGATATGAGGTCTTCCACGGAGTGAAGATCACCGACAGCGCTCTGGTAAGCGCGGCAGTCCTTTCAAACAGATACATCTCAGACAGATTCCTTCCCGATAAGGCCATCGACCTTGTGGATGAAGCATGCGCACTTATAAAGACAGAGCTGGACTCCATGCCGTCTGAGATAGATGACTTAAGAAGAAAGATCATGCAGCTCGAGATCGAAGAGGCCGCCCTTAAGAAGGAGACCGACAGACTGAGCAAAGAACGTCTGGAAGCTCTTCAGAAGGAACTTGCGGAGCTCAGGGACACCTTCAACGCTCAGAAGGCTCAGTGGGATAACGAGAAGGCCAGCATCAACCATCTCTCAGAACTGAGAGAGAAGATCGAGAGCCTGAACAAGCAGATCGAGCAGGCAAAGAGAGAATATAATCTGGAGAAGGCCGCAGAACTCCAGTACGGAGAACTTCCTAAGGTCACCAAAGAACTGGAGGAAGAGGAGGCTAAGGTCAAAGGTCAGGATATGAGTCTGGTCCACGAGAGCGTCACTGAAGATGAGATCGCAAGGATCATCAGCCGCTGGACGGGCATTCCGGTAGCCAAACTCTCAGAAACTGAAAGAGAGAAGACGCTTCACCTGGAGGAATCCCTTCATAAGAGAGTGATCGGACAGGATGAAGGCGTGGAGAAGGTAGCAGAAGCCATCTTAAGATCCAAAGCCGGTATCAAGGACCCCAGACGTCCCATCGGATCCTTCCTGTTCTTGGGACCTACAGGCGTAGGAAAGACAGAGCTTGCAAAGGCTCTTGCTGAGAATCTTTTTGACGATGAGAACAACATCGTAAGGATAGACATGAGTGAGTACATGGAGAAGCACTCGGTCGCAAGACTGATCGGAGCGCCTCCGGGATACGTAGGATATGACGAGGGCGGCCAGCTGACTGAGGCTGTCAGAAGAAAGCCTTATTCAGTAGTACTCTTCGATGAGGTTGAGAAGGCTCATCCCGACGTCTTCAACGTCCTCCTTCAGGTATTGGATGACGGACGTATAACCGACTCTCAGGGAAGGACCGTGGATTTCAAGAACACCATCCTCATCATGACGTCCAACATCGGATCCCAGTACCTTTTAGGCGGTATCGATGAGAACGGAAACATCTCCCCTGAAGCGGAGGAGATGGTAATGGGGGATCTCAGAGCTCACTTCAGACCCGAGTTCCTGAACAGGCTTGACGAGACGATCCTTTTCAGACCTCTGACAAGAGAGAATATCGGAGAGATCGTAAAACTCATGGTAAAAGACGTGAACAAGCGTCTGGCGGAAAGAGAGATCTCGGTGGAACTCACTGACGAAGCCCTCAAGTTCGTCTGCGATAACGGATACGATCCGACCTACGGCGCAAGACCTCTCAAGAGATATCTTCAGAAGTACGTTGAGACCGCAGCCGCCAAGATCATCGTTACCGGAAACATCTCCCCGGGAGATACCATCCTGGTGGACGTGAAGGACGGTAAGCTGGAAGCTGAAGTCAAATAAACCAGATAAAAACCTCGCGCGTATGCGTGAGGTTTTTTGCGTCTGAAATTGTTAAGCCCAGCCCAGAAGGTAAACGTTTACGTAGCGCCTTCCCCAACTGTAGCACTCTTCGGTGCTCCTCATGTAGAGGTCGAGGTTGGTTCCCACGATGGCTCCTCCGCAGTCATTGGCGACCGCGAAACCATAGCCGTCGATCCAGAGGATCGAACCGTAGGGGATAACGCTGGGGTCTACAGCGACCGTGCCGTAATGGCAGTGACCGCCGGAAGCGCCGTAGGCGTTTTCACCCATGTAGTAAGCAGTGGTATTTGATACAAAGGACCATCTGATGACAACGTCACCGCTGTTTCCCGTGACTGAAGTGCCCAGGCGGATCGTATCGTCCTGAGGCTCGGTTATCCACTTGTTGAATTCTTCTTTAGTATCGTATACTTCACCGTTTACGTAGGTGGTCGTTATGTCATAGAGGCCGACGCCGTCCACCCTGGAAGTGGCGGATTCAACTCCGGAACTAAGGTTGGGATCGAGGATGATCCTGGAGGATGCGGGAATGGTCTTTTCGGTCTGGGTAACGACCTTTTCAACATCCTTGACCACGATGGTCTCCATGGCAGACATGGTGCTTTCGGGTTCCGGCATGACGATGTCGTCTTCATCATATTCTATCTTGTTGAATTCAAGGTTTTCCTTGACTGTGCCCGGGATGAGTATCACAGGCTCCATTTCACCCTTCACTTCAGCCATCGTCTGGAGATATCTGGTGATCTCAATGGTATCTCCCGATTTGACCCTGGTGTTCCTGGCGGGGAGGACCTGATCGATATCTGATAGCTGGATACCCAGCTTGTCCAGAACGCCCTGAACATCGTGAGATGCAATGTCAGCTTTGAAGGATTCGGATGCACCCATTGTATTGATACGTACGGTGACTTCCTTGGGAATGAGGAGGTCGTATATCAGAGAACCGGATACGAGGATAACGAGGATCCCTATGAGAAGGGTACCGAATCTGTGCCTCTGGAAGAAGTTGGGCTCAGGAGGTATCACGTTCTCTTCGAATATGATCTGACCTTCTCGGTCGGCAGCGATAGCTACTTTTCCTTCTTCGTCGATCGTGAGGGTGACCTTCTTGGATCCGGTGGGATCCGGTGCATCCTCATCTGATACAGGCAGCTGATCGCCGGTCTCTCCGAGACCCGTGTTCCCGTCGTGCTCAGGAGCCTGTTCGAGTCCGAAGGTAGGTTCCGTTTCAGGGATCTCTTCGGTGATCTGCCCGGCTTCTGCTTCTTCGGCTTCCTCGGGTTCAGGCTCTTCTGCTTCTTCGGCTGGAGCTTCAGCTGAAGACTCTTCGGCTGCTTCAGCTTCAAGCTCTTCGGCTGCTTCTGCAGGGACTTCAGCTGCAGGCTCTTCAACTGCTTCTGCGGTTTCATCAACTGCGGCTTCTGCGGTTTCTTCAGTTACCGCTTCCGCTGCTGCCGCTTCAGCTTCTTCTTCAGCAGACTGTTCCTCAAGAAGGGCGTCCTTTATTGCTTGTTCTTTTGTGATCTGTGGTTTTCTAACTCTGTGTTTCTTGTTTTTCTTACCCATTATTCACCTTTAGGACCCGTATGCAAAATAATTACCCTGGCAAATCCGGGCCTAGTTAGTATTTAATAACTGATAATCTCAAAAACAAAATATACCTCTGTTTATCACTTATTTAAGGTGGCGGCAGAGGCAAGTATCGTTATATTACAATAAAATACTGTATTTGTCAAGTTTTCGGCATTTTCACCCAATTATCTCCTTGCAAAATGACCTCTGTCGTGCTATAATTATCCCGTTCTGAATATCCGGGGCGTTAGCGCAGCTGGGAGCGCACCACACTGGCAGTGTGGGGGTCAGGGGTTCGAATCCCCTACGCTCCACCAATCAAACCCTTGTAAATCAAGGGTTTTTTCATTTTTTGTCTGGTTACAATTGGTTACATTTTTGATTACATTGGTGGCCTTAAATGCCTATTATCAAATCGCTTCTCTAATGGGCCTCAAGGTATTTTTCAACAATCTTCTTTTCTCGTTTTGTAAGGCTGGCAATTATAACACCCATTTGTTCTGTATCGAGGTAGGGAAGGATATTCTCTATTGCTCTCAAGTCCTTTTCAGTTTTATTACCGCGCTGGCCATTTATTATGATTTTATGTATAGTATAGGATTCCGGTGTAGGTACCGTTATGCTCATGCCAAACATATCTATCTGCATGGAGTATGTTTTGAGTATAGAAACGTGATGAAGAGCCTGGGCGGAAACACCTATGTTAGTATCAAGAATCGGCTCCTTGGCAGCACCTTTCTGCTCAATCAGAAACTCTATTTCCATCAGATCCGGAGTGTATATCTTTGTTGTCCCTGTTAAAACGTCTTTATCGATCGTATAGCCACTCTGTGATGCTATTGCTGACAGGCTGACTTTCTTTGTCGGGCGGCGCATGTTTTTAACAAGGAAGTCTATATCAAGTGTCCTGATGTTAGCGTCAAACCCTTTAAGAGTGCCGCTCTGGGCATATAGATACTCGCACCAGCTGCCTATCAATTCTACATGTTGCAGCAGGTCATTGTCATGGAGCAATTTGATAAACTTCCAAAATGACTGGTAATTCATATTATCCATTATTTCATAGCCCTTTCGATTTTCTTCATTTCAACATCAATATTCTTGAGTGATTCCTTAAGACTCTTCCTTCTGCTGATGGCAGCCTGAAGGTCTTCAAATTCCTCTGGTTTTATGTAGTGACTGACTATCTTGCTTCCATCCCTGTATTGAAGATAGTAACATTCATAACCGTTTATTTTTTTCCTGGAAATATATCCTTTGGGCAATTCTGAATACTCCGCCTGCATGCGATCCTTCATTCTGCCAAGGCGTGAATATTCTTCTTCCAATACTTCATCGAGTACAGACATCTTAACCTACCTTTCTGCAATTGACGATAATTGTAGGTTAATAGTACCATATATTAACCTACATGTCAAGGGTACTGTAAAAATGTAGGTTAATTGACTAAGAAATACTTTTTATGATCCATTCCTGATTTTACGGATATGACACCATCGTATTGCTTTGGAAGAAGAATCAAAGTATAATTTAAACAGCAGAAGTAATTATCCGTAGTTTCAGCCCGCAACAGTTCTGCGGGCTGTTGTATATAATGCCTGGGTCAATAGCAAATATAATCACTGGTTGTTCAATAAAAGAGGTATAAGCGTTGAAACGTTTTGCATCATTTCTGACAATTCTCATATTGGTCTTTACGTCTTGCGCATGTTCAACATCTGACAACGCATCATATTCAGATGATTATGAATATCTATGGAACGAGCTTGAGAGCAGCTATCCTTATTTTGCGTATTTGAGGGAAGATAAAGGAATAGACGTAGACGGGATCCGTGAACGCTATGCCGAAAAAGCAGAAGCAACAGGGAGTGAAGAAGAGTTTGCTGTTGTTATCGAAGACATGTTTTCAGAGCTTGGCAATTTCGCACACCTTTGGTTAGTAACTCCTGAATTGTACGGGGGAATGTATAATCATATGATCTATGATGAAAACATTGCTTACGATGGAAATCCATTTGCCGAGGTGCTGCAGGATCCCGGTCTGTCAGATATATACGTGAAACCTGAAACTCCTGAAGAACAGACTGACGAAGCAGAAAACCTGTTTCCTGAAGTATGGACCCAATACTTTTCAGACAATGACGTGCTTTACCTCAGGATCACTTCTTTTGACCATAGCCTTATCGAAAGAGACAATATAGTTATAAATGATGCCTTAACAAAGTACCCTGATGCAAAAAACCTTATCATCGACATCAGAAACAACTCCGGAGGAAGCGACAAGTACTGGATGCAGAATCTTGTGGATCCCTTTGGCGGGAAATATGAGTTCAAATTCAGAAACTATATCAGATAGTCGGACCTTACGGACAAATTTTATTGGGATCTGGAACCATCTGGACTCCCTGAGGACGCTCCGGAGTGGGTCGGGAGACTTGGGCTTGACCATTGCTATGAAATTGATATGACCCTTCCTGAAGAAGAGAAACCCGTAAAAGATATAAACAGATGGGTACTCACAAATGAGGGAACATATTCTGCAGCGGATAAATTCGTGAACTTTTGCAGGCAGACAGGCTGGGCTACTGTAGTCGGAGCAAGGACAGGAGGAGACGGATTGGGGCCTACGCCGGCCCTCATTATGCTGCCTGATTCAGGTTTGCTGATAAGGTTTTCTGCAACAGCTGGAGAGAACTCTGACGGAAGCATGAATGCGGCCGGAACCGCGCCTGATGTTATTTGTGTTAAGAGTGAGGATCCTTTGGATCGCTGCCTTGAGTTGATCAGGGAAGGCTGATGTGAAGATCTGGCTGAGCGGGAATCCCCTACGCTCCACCATCAAAACCCTTGTAAATCAAGGGGTTTCATTTTTTTGTCCGGCTACATTTGGGTAATTTTGTTTAATCCTTTGAATACTCGTTTTATGTCCTTTTCTTTTCAAGAGAAAAGTGATTAAATGTATATAGATATGAAAGGGGGAGAAATATGGATCTGCAAAAAATCGGAGAGCTCATTTCTGCTTTGCGTAAAGAAAGATCCTTGACACAGGATGAACTGGGATCAAAGCTCGGTGTGAGTCAGAAAACTGTATCCAGATGGGAGACCGGGAGAAACATGCCGGACATGGCGGTAATTCCGGATCTTTGTGCTGTGCTGGGAATCAGCATTCAGGAATTGATGACAGGTGAAAAAACCGAAAGTACAGTAACAAAATCTGACGAGAGTTTTAACAGTTTTATTGCATCCATGGTAGAACGCCGCAACCGCAAGGCTATAGCGGGTGTTGTGATCTCCCTGGTACTGATGATCATCTGCATGATTGGCTTGTATAATATGGAGTTTTCGGTGAGAGCTGATTCAACCTCCGGATTGGAAGCTGCCATAAACGAATACAATTTCAATGATGACCTGAAGTCAGACGTGCTGGAGGTCGAGTCCATTGGAAACGACATGTATGTCCTATATAGACAGATCGATCACGAAAGAGCAGGGGGCTTAGCTAAACTGGAGAAAGGAATCTTCGGCAAATACAGGATCTTGAGCTGCAGTAATTATAATTATCCGCTCATAAACTGGTGTTACGCTGATTCAGGAAGCAAACATTATATAATAACATTTTGTGTGAATGACCTCCCTCAGGTCGGATCTTACGCGGTATATGGAATGAGTAAGGATGACTTAGAGGAGTGGGTGAAGAGGACGTCGGAAACTCCTGTGGGAGAAGAGATTTTCAGATGCGATCATAGCGGATCTCCGTTTATGACTTTAACGGAGATCCCGGATGACATTTTTGTTTACGGGATAGAAAATATAGCCTATTATGATGATTCAGGAAATAAGATTAAACTTGATGAACTGGCAGGTTTGTATGAAATCGACCCTGACGCGGTGACATCAGGTACAGGTACTGCTGAAACATGGATCGTTTATGCTTTTGAACTCATAGTACTGGCGACCGGAATCGTTCTGATAAGATTTTTTGCATCGGATATCAGGAGAAAGAAATAAGCTTTAAGAAAAGAAGGCTGTCCTTGAAGGACAGTCTTTTGTTTATTACGGATAAGCCGACCGATTCTTTGTCATCTGGAATGGATAAAAGACCGATTTTGATTACACTTTTGATTACACTTTTGGGCAGCGTGTTTGACCTCCTTGATTTTCAACGGTTTTCAGACTCTCGAAAATGCCCGGCCCCTTCGAATCCTCTACGCTCCACCATCTTAGGAAGTGCATATGCACTTCCTTTTTCGTTGTAAGACCTTATGAGGTATAATTACAAATAATCCATTTTATTATTATTAAAGTATGATAAAATAAAACTGAAGAAATCGACAAATCTTGCTAATGTTTGTCAATAGGTATTTTAGAAATATTTAAAAGTCATTTACTTAAAAAAGGATAACTTTAATAAACCTGCAGTATTGCAGATTTCATAAAAATATATAATAATGGAGTCAGA
>Ga0256405_10001980_pt1 | contig 50887 bp, 40 predicted proteins | sample RumenRJG_02DNA_FD_189096 | JGI IMG/M metagenome (GOLD analysis project Ga0256405, IMG submission 189096) | Bovine rumen microbial communities from Lethbridge, Alberta, Canada - RJG_02 | ecosystem: Host-associated > Mammals > Digestive system > Stomach > Rumen | place: Canada: Alberta...
TGAAATGCAGAAAGTCAAAAGACGAAATTAAAAAGTAATCAGTGAGTCGCCGAAAGGCGGCTCTTGTTTTAGTAGGGTACATGCTATTTACCATTTACAAATGAGGAGAAATATGGAACCATTTAAAGCAAAAAATCTTCCTATTGACTATAAATTGGATAAAGAATTGTTTCATTTACTGAGTGAAGCAAGTAAAAAGTATGGGGAGTATAAAGCTAAAATAGCTGATATGGATTATGAAGCTGGGCTTTTTTTAAACTCGTTATTACTTACTGAAAGTTTTAAATCTACTCAGATAGAGGGTACTTCTGTATCTCAGGATGAGATGTTTTTTGCTAGATATGAGAAAAATAATGATGAAAATAGAGAAATTATTAATTTGAAAAAAACTGTCGAATATGGATTTGAGAAGTTATCCTCAGGTGAAAACATTAGTTTTAGTCTTGTAAATGATATGCATAGAATACTTTTGGATAGCGTAAGGGGTGAGAGTAAATCTCCTGGAAAGATTCGAGATAATCAGAACTGGATAGCTCCAAGAGGAATGGGAATTGAAAATGCTACATTTATACCACCTATACCGGAAGAAGTATATGGACTTTTACAGAATCTATATGAGTATATGGGGGATGCATATGTTGATCCTATTCTTATTAACATAGCTATTTCGCATGCTCAATTTGAGACTATTCATGCATATAGAGATGGTAATGGTAGGTTAGGTAGGGCGCTTATACCACTTCAAGCTGCAAAAATGGATGATACACAGCCCATATTATTTCTTTCTGAAATATTTGAACTTTACAGGCCTTCGTATCAGAGATCTCTCATGTCATATAGATTTGGAAGTGTATCTTCGTATTTGTGTTTCTTTCTCCAGTGCGTTATAGAGCAGTGTAATAGTTATATATATAAGCTACATCAGATAGAAAGCATTTATAAAGAAGATATGGAGAAAATATCAACGTTTAGAGGCGAATCAATATATAAGATAATGCCTATTATTATGAAATTAGTTGTATTTACCAAAAAAGAGGTTCAGAACGAGTCCGGAGTTTCAGTAAATGTTGTTTCAAGTAATATAAATAAATTAGTGGATATAGGAATACTTGAGAGGGATACTACGGTACTCAAAAAAGGGTATAAATATAAGAGGATATTTGATGTATTTGTAAACTGATTATTTTTTGCAGATACTTATTTCTGAATTGTCGGAATGAAATCTTTAATGCCTAGACTTATTGTGATAATTGTATACCATTTATACTTGAGTTATCTTAGAACTTATGAAGAGTGTTTTAAATTATGTTTAAATAGGGCATTAGATGAAAGATGTGTAACAGGTAAATAGATGTCGTTTATTGATTTAAAGTTTTTATTTATTTTTCTTCCTGTGGTGCTGATAGTATCATTTGTTCTTAAAGGAAGGATTAAAGAGATTGTATTACTTCTAGCTAGTTTATGTTTTTATTATATAAACTGTGACCTTACTGTTGTGTTATTACTAATTAGTTTAGGCTTAACCATATTGATTGGCAAAGCTATGGCTGATGAGCAAAAGAAGAAAAATAAACTAATTTTGCTGGTGTTTGGTGTGTTATTAAATGCATCAGCTTTGGTCGGATACAAAGTATATAATAGGTTCGATACAAATGTTCTTATACCGTTAGGGTTATCTTTTTTAACATTTAAATCTATTTCTTATCTTGTTGATATTTATAAAGAAAAAGTTTAGCGTTCTAATCCTATACATACAGCTTTATATTTATCAATCTTTACTCAGATACAATCTGTCCCCATTTCAAGATACAACGATTTTGAAAATATAACTGAAAAGGCTGATATCGTGAACAAGATAAGATTATTTTTTATGATGCTGTTTCTTATATTATTAGCGGCTGGTCAATTAATTATGAAGAGATATAATGATTCATTCATAGAATTAAATGGTCATGTTGCAAGTGTATTAGGTATGAACAGCTACTATAGTGATAGAGGTGTCTATGTTACAGATGATAAGTATATTGCAAGTGCATCACCTAAGACATCTACAGACTATGAGTATAATGAGATGGTTTCCTTTAATGATTTTCTAAGAGAAAATGATATCAACTTATTATATGTAAATAAGCCAACCAAGTATAATGATGATTCATTTTTCTATGATAATTTTGGATATGAATCATTTACGAATAGAAATGCTGATTTATTTTTAGAAAGAATAGGTAACGCAGGTATTACTTATATAGATCTTAGAAAGAGTATGGCGGAAGATGGATTATCATCTAAAGATATATTTTATAGAACTGACCATCATTGGAACGCTGAAGCAGGGCTTTGGGCTACTGGTATAATTGTAGATGAGTTAAATGCTGATTATGGGTATGATATAGACAAATCTCTCTATGATATAGATAATTATTCGACTACGGAATGGGATGACTGTTGGCTTGGCGAACAAGGAAAGCTATTATCTTCGTCCTATGTAGGATTAGATGATTATATAGAATTAAAACCGATTTTTGATACAGATTTTACATTTTATATAGATAATAAGGCTGAGGAGGGGAAGACCTTCGATGATTTTATCGATGAAGAAAGGTATAATCTTGAGGATGATGTTAATCATGCAGGAAGCTGGCACTACGCGTATCAAAGAATAAATAATTCGAATAATAATATAGATTATGGTAAAATACTTGTTATTGGTGATTCATATGATAATGTCACAATTCCTTTTTTATCTATAGGTGTCCATCAAGTGGATAATATAGTATTAAGGGGAATGAATGATGATTTTGATCTTAGACAATATATATTAGAGAATCAATATGATACCGTTATTGTCTCATATGCAGAGTTTATTATAGGTGCACATGATGATGAATCAAATGCCAATTACAATATGTTCACATTTGATTAAACTATCTTTGTGAAGATTAATGGTAGGGGGAGTTTATTGAATGATTCAAATTATAGTATTTGTATATATCTTTATGAAGCTATACTATCTACACAAGCCTTATACAGGTGTAGCTTCAAAGGATAATGATATAAGAAGGTTTGCAGAGAAGAGGGCTAACAGATCGAATGGTTCAAAGATGGTCTCTCTTATATTGATATGTATATTAACGTTTGGTACATTTTTTTGTGGTATTATATTTCTAAAGTATTGTAAGGATGACGGGGCTTATGCATTTACTGGCAAATCTGTTGATTTAAATGAATGCATAGCAGAAGGAACACTTCCAGAAGAGCATTCCTATGTAACACTTGATTTTAATAAGGTTGGACAGCAGTTTGAACCAATATACGAGGGATATAATCGCGTATATTATCCTGTTGTTATAGATGAAAGTAGTGTTACAGATAACAGACCAAGCGTATTTGCCATATTTGTTAACAAAAGCGAGATAGAGCTTTTGGATGAGTATGCTAAGGATACTAAGAAAGATATCAAGAATGTTAAGAAAGATTCTTCTAAGGAATCACTTAAGTATACAGGTCGTATAGTTTATTTCTTGCCAGAAATGGAAGAGGTTTATAGAAATGCTGTCTCCGAATCGGGAATAAAAGGCGAAGATTATATTATTAGACCTATGGTAATAAACACCGATATAGATCAGGAAGAAGAACGACATAAACTAACTAGATTGTTTACAGCATTACATACATTTTATTCATTTGCATTAATGCTTTGTATAAATGAATTAATCGATAGTGGAAAGTTTGATTAAATGAATGATTATTATTATGACAATTCACCTGCGCCAGTTGTACCTTCAAGTACTTCATTTGTAGTTTCATATAATTAGTTGAAGACTGTACTGTTGGTTGTAGTAATACTTATTCCACTTATCCCTTTTATATTTTTCAAGGACTTGATGGGAGATGTGTATGCTAGTGGGCAGAAGAGTGGTGTTTTTTTCTGCGTCTTTATGCTGGTATTTATGGTGCTTCTTTTTGTAGGCGTATTTGTATATAGCGTAGGCAAGAAAGTGGTTGTTCAAGGCGGTACAATCACTATACGAACTTGGTTTATATTCTCAGAGACAATCACGATGATAAGGGATGAATATATGATATAATGGAGGTACAAAAGGTGAAACCGTCAGAACGATTTACCGAGATTACTGGTCAGACAGGACTTTATAATATTCAGGCCATTGATAATATTTCATCTATTATGAGATTGGGATTATTATCTAATGAGAGGGCTAAAAGAATTTCTCATGTATCAATTGCAATGAATGAAATACAAGTTCGGAGGGATTTGGTTAGAATTCCCAATGGGTTAAGACTTCATCAATATGTCAATTTATACTTTGATCCACGTAATCCGATGCTTTCAAGAAAGAGAAGTGAAAACGAAGAAATATGTATATTAAAGATAGATAGAACGGTATTAGATTTTGAAGGAGTAGTTCTTTCGGATAGAAATGCTTCGAGCAATTATGCTGCTTTTTATAGAGCGAGTGTAGGGTTAGAGAATATAGATTTTAATATGGTTTATGCGAGATATTGGACAGATGATGATTATTTTGAACAACTAAGAAAAAAATCTATAAAATGTGCTGAAGTTCTGGTTCCTTATTGTATTCCATTTGATTATGTGGTTTGTGCTGCAGTAGTGAATGAAGATGCTGCAGATAGATTGAAGGCTACAGGATTTAACAGAGAAATTAATGTTGAGCCTAGGGTGTTTTTTTAGGAGAAGAGTCTATGATAGTAAAAATAGGAGATATATTTGAAAGTAAATGTTCAACGGTCGTCAATACAGTAAATTGTGTTGGCGTAATGGGTAAAGGAATTGCTCTGGAATTCAAAAAAAGATTTCCGGAAATGTTTAGAGATTATGTAAATAAATGCAATTCTGGTCAGGTTAAAACGGGAAGTCCATATGTTTTTGATAATGGAGATGGTATCAAAATTCTTAATTTTCCGACTAAGGATCACTGGAGATCTCCTTCTAGATTATCTTATGTATCAGAAGGATTAGATTGGTTTGTAAATAATTATGAGAAATATGGGATTACTAGTATTGCTTTTCCTCCTTTGGGGTGTGGAAATGGTGGACTTTCCTGGAAAGTAGTTGGTCCGTTGATGTATCAAAAACTGAGTCTCCTTCCGATTGAAATTGAAATATATGCTCCATTTGGTGTTAGTAGAAATGAAATTACTGAAGAATTTTTATCTAAAAAAGTTATAGAGGAAGATGTTTTAGGGAAGAATAGTTCTAGAATTAATCCAAAATGGTATTTGATTTTAGAAGCTGTGAGAGAACTTAATGGAAGAACATATTCATTAAAAGTTGGAAGAACTATATATCAAAAAATATGTTATGTATTGACTAGGAATGGAGTAAAGACAGGTTTTTCATTTGTTAAAGGTACTTATGGACCATATTCTGTTGATGTGAAAAATTCAATTACGGCGTTAGCTAATGCGAATCTGATTGTAGAACAAACATTAGGTCGGATGGTTTCTCTCAGTGTTTCAGATGATGTCATTATTTCTGAAGATAGATTCGACTCAGATGAATGGAAAGCTATGAAAAAAACTGTTGATTTGTTTGGAAGAATAAAAAGTACTGACCAGGCTGAGATGATTGCAACGGTTCTATATTCATTTGATGAATTGAGTGATGGTGAGAAAAGGATAAGTGATAAAGATGTTTATGATTATGTAATTTCTTGGAAACCTCATTGGAGTAAAGAAAAGAACTATGAAGTATGTGATACTATTCACAATCTTGCGATGCTTTCGCTCATTTCAGTATCGCATAGTGACCTATTGATGGATACTGCTATGTTTTAATCGTAAGTATTAATTACTTCAGATTAAATACAGAAATAAACGGAAATATGAACAGTTATCAGAAAGCTCAAATTTTATTCTTGCCAATTCAGTGGAATTGAAGCTACACGGGAAAGCGCAGTTTTTGGATATTAGTTGTTGAAAGTGATGCACTATAATGGAGATATTGATTATGTTAAACATATATTTTGGTGATAACGAGGATTCAATATATAATACTGATGTTTATTTTGATAATTCATATGAATCATCCTGGCTTATAGATGACTTTGCTAAACGAGTTATCAAAACTATAGATAAATCAGAAGTGATTGGAGCTAATGCGATAGATAGCCCATTTTTAGGTGTTATATCTCCTGAGAAACTATCTGGAGGAACTAAAACACTTCTTCTGATAAAAAATTGCAGGGATGAAATCTTCAATGCATCTACTTGTGGAGATAATTGTGCTCCATTTATACTTGAACTGGCTAAGAATGATGATATTACTATTAATCTGGAACATTTGATGGGATTTGGTAAGGGTGATTTTATTATTCATGTATTAAATGATGACACTATTGCTCATAATATGACTGAACTTATGAAGAGTGCTTTTAAATATGTATAAAGAGGACATTGTATGAAAGGCAAGTATACAATTAGAATATACAACAATAAAGTTTCATATGAGTTAGTGTTAGAACGTAATATCACTATATTGACAGGTGATAGTGGGACGGGAAAAACAAGTGTGAGACGTTTGGTTCATGATTATGAACAATATGGCAAAAAAAGCGGGGTAACAATCAAATGTAGTGTTTCCTGTAAAACTATACTTTCTGATGAAGATTGGGAGTATAAATTAAGTAGAATATCTAACAGTATCATTTTCATTGATGAGGGGCATAGTTTTATAAAATCACGAGAATTTGCTGAGGCAATTTCTGGAAGTGATAATTATTTTGTCTTGATTACAAGGAATAGTTTGCCCCAGATTCCTTACAGTGTTAAATCTATTTTATCTTTGAGGAAAACTGTTCGCAGGTATAATCGTGTTTATAGTAAGACATATCCACTTTATGATTATTTCGAAAATTTCTTAGATAAGATAAAAATGTGAAGCAGATTCTAAAAAAACCTAGTTCATATATAGATTCAAAGGAGTATATAAGTTGGGAACGGTTCTTTACGGACTTATTAGTGAGTATAACTGCTAACACTCCGCTGCAGTATAATAAGAATGAATTGAATATTGCATATTTGAAACCAGCTAATATTAAGAAGATAATTAAAGCAATAGAATCCATATAAAAACTCACTAAGTTTACCCAAATATAGTGAGTTCTTTGGGAGATTATCACTTCTTTTTTACTAACTTAGTGAAAAAATATAGAAAATAATAAAGGTTTAGAACATTAAAGACTAATTATTTTGCTATATTATGAGTGGAAAGTTTGATTAAATGAATGATTATTATTATGACAATTCACCTGCGCCAGTTGTACCTTCAAGTACTTCATTCACGGTTTCGTATAACCAGTTGAAGGCTGTATTACTGGTTGTTGTTATACTGCTTCCATTGACTCCAATTGTTTTCTTTAGGGGATTAATGGGAGATGTTTATGCTAGTGGACAGAAAAACTTTGTGACTATGTCGGTTTTTATGTTAGTACTTATGACACTAATGTTTCTAGCCATATTTCTTAATAGCGTGGGTAAACGAGTTATCGTGCAGGGGAGCACTATCACTATTCGAAGATGGTTTATATTCTCAGAGACCATCACGATATCGGAGGTTATTAAATGTGATGTTATCACAAATCTTGTGATGTATTCTAAGTATGGAGCTCGAAGATATAATAAGCTAATTCTTTATTATGGTGGTAAGAATCTATCTATGACGGATGATGTGTATGATAACTGGCAGCTATTGGTAGATTATATGACTTATAATGGTAAGAATGTGAACATCGATGGAACCAGTAAGACTACGCGGTTTTTTGAAGGATTATTTAAGAAATGATTTTATGATCTTTTTTGATTAGCAGTATATAAAGGGACAAGTTATGATTTCTTTTGATTATGAAGAAAAGCTTAATAAGGTCTTAGCAGAGTATTCTTCTTTGGGAATAGCTGAGCAGGTGGATTATAAAAAGTTCTACCTGTATTCTTTGATTACACATTCTACAGCGATAGAGGGGAGTACTATAACGGAATTAGAAAATCAAGTTCTGTTTGATGAGGGGATTTCCATTAAAGGTAAAAATATGCGTGAGCAGCTGATGAATCTGGATCTTAAAAATGCGTATGAGCGTTCAATGAAAATGGCAGAGTCTCATTTGAATTACTCAATTGATATGCTTAAAGAACTAGCTGCTCTTGTTATGAAAAATACTGGGGCTGAATATAATACCATATTTGGCAATTTTGATGCTTCGAAGGGTGACTTACGATTAGTTGGAGTAACCGCTGGAGTAGGCGGAAGATCTTATATGGATTTTAGGAAGGTTCCTGATAGACTTCAGAAATTGTGTGATAAGATAAATGAGTGGCGTGAAAAACTGCTTAATAGCGGCAGTATTATAGAAAAGTATAATGCAAGTTTTGATGCACATCTTGATCTAGTAACTATTCATCCTTGGGTTGATGGGAATGGTCGAACTTCGAGAATGGTGATGAATCAACTTCAGTATGAAATGGGTCTGGTTCCTGTAAAGATTATAAAAGAAGATAGGGTAGAATATATAGAAGCTTTGGAAGCGTCAAGAGAAGAAGATTCGTACGAGCCATTTCGGAGGTTTATGTACGAAGAGCATATTAGAAATCTTGAAAATGAGCTTGCTGAATATAAGAAATCACAAAAAAAAGACCTAATAAAAGTAAAAAATGACCTAATAAATCAAAAAAATGACCCAATAAAATCGAAAAATGACCCAATAAATCTTAAAAAATCTGCCCAAAGGGTTTTGGATGCGATAAAGGCTGATGGTTCATTAAGCTATCAGGAATATGCTAAGATTCTTGATGTCTCTGAAGCAACGGTCAAGAGAAATATTAGTTTACTAAAATCCGATGGATTTATAGTCCGTGAGGGTAGCAACAAAAAAGGTCATTGGATAGTATTGTAGAAACTTTAAGTGGAGGAAAAAAGTATGCAGTTAAAGGTTACTGAACCAGTGGTACCTGAGGAGGAGAAGCAGGAGACTGTCCCTGATGGAACAGTCAGCAATAATGATTATTTTAATCCTGAGTTAGAGTTTGATTATGAAGGCGGACTCTTTGATGAGCCAAGAACCTTTGATAACCCTATGGGTACCCCTCAGTCGTCTGATCCAAATGGCACTGGAGGCACGAATGATTACTATGCTCAGTCCAGTGGTAGTACGAATAATAGTAATCCAATGCCCGGTGCAGGTGAAAGGCCTCGTAAACTATCTAAGAAGGAGTTCTTTGATAGTCCTAGAAATCGTAGGGACAGAGATCAGATCATCATCTCTTCGATAGTCGTTATCGTTACAGCTATATTTGACGTGATTCGTACAGACTTCTGGCTCACTACACTTCAAAGTCAGATTAACTTCGTAAATAATATGGCGGAAGAGTTGGGAATGGGCTCGCAGTATCAGATCGACACTAAGAGCATCATGACAACGCAGATTACGCTTTCGGTGATTCTTGTTTGTCTCGGTCTTGGAATCTTTATTCTGAAGAGCCGTGTGTGTGCTATAATTGGTCTTGCGATTACAGGCATTAATCTTATAGCCACACTTATGCATTTCGGTCAGTTTCGTATGTATTGGGCACTTATTGCATTCGGTTACGCAACCATTGCGACAATCAGCTTTGCCAGCAAATGGAAAGACTACGAGCAGAACGGCGACTGGAAGAAAGAATGGACCTACTGATTACGAATCAGTTGCGCGTTTAACTGATGATAGTTTTGAAGATTTATGACTTTAATATATGAAGGTATATTAGAATGTGGGATTTTAAGAGGTTTTCCGAAAATGTAGCTCTAACGGACGAGTTTGGAAGCAGCGTCTGTTACAAAGAGTTGCAGGAAGAAAATGAAAAACTATATAAGGCTATTGGCAGAAGGTGCCTGGTGTTCTCGCTTTGCCAGAACTCGCTTGGTTCCATTGTGGGATATACAGCATTTTTAAGTAACGGAGTTGTTCCTGTTCTTCTAAGTTCTGAGCTCGAGAGGGAACTTCTGGCCAATCTTTTGAGTGTGTATAAGCCGCCATTTGTGTGGGCTCCAAAGTCTAATCTTGAAGAGCTTGAGTCCATTCTTGAAGATAGCGAATCTATTACTGATGATGGCAGTAAGTCTAATCATTTGGAAGTGGTATATGAGGCGTATGACTATATTTTGGTCAAAACTAATTATGATACTGAGTATCCTCTATACGACGACCTGGCGCTTCTACTTACTACATCGGGCTCAACTGGAAGTCCTAAGTTTGTGCGCCAGAGTTATAAAAATGTGAAGTCAAATGCAGAAGCTATCGCTGAGTATTTGAAGCTTGATGCGACGGAGAAGTCTATCACGACGCTTCCTATGAATTATACGTATGGGCTCTCGATTATCAATTCCCATCTCTTGGTGGGGGCTGAGATTCTGGTGACTGATAAAGGACTGATGCAGAAGGAGTTCTGGAGCTTCTTTAAAGAAGCAGGTGCGACTTCATTTGGCGGAGTTCCTTATACATATGAAATGCTTGATAAGCTGAGATTCTATCGAATGAATCTTCCATCGCTTCGTTACATGACGCAGGCGGGCGGTAAGATTACGACCGAACTACACAGCAAGTTTGCGGACTTCGCAGAGGCGAACGGGAAGAAGTTTATTGTAATGTACGGCCAGTGCGAGGCGACTGCGAGGATGGGATACCTTCCTGCAGAGTACGCGGTATCAAAGTGTGGCTCCATGGGGATCGCAATCCCAGGTGGTCATTTTGAGTTGATAGATGAGAGTGGAAGCAAGATAGAATCGGCTGATACGACGGGAGAGCTTGTGTATCAGGGGCCAAATGTTACGCTAGGCTACGCTGAAAAAGGCGAGGATCTACTTCTCGGAGATGAGCGAGGCGGAATTCTTCAAACCGGCGATATGGCGAAGCGTGATGCTGATGGATTTTACTACATTGTTGGACGCAAGAAGAGATTTCTTAAGATATACGGAAACAGAGTTAATCTCGATGAGACAGAGAGAATGATCAAGGGTCATTTCGATGGAATCGATGTAGCTTGCGGTGGCGTGGATGACCATATGTATATCTTCCTTACCAAAGAAGATGTTGATGACGCTGTCAAAAGTTTCGTGGTTTCAAAGACAAAGCTTAATCCTGCGGCATTTAAGACAGTCATAATCGACGAGATTCCAAAGAACGACTCGGGTAAGATACTATACAAGAAGCTTGAGGATTATTATAATAAGTAAAATATATCGCATATAATATCTTTCGCTAATATATATCATTAATAATATCAGATTCTATATCGTATACAATATATTGAATTAATAAATATATTGTATACGATATATTTTTTGTTGAAATTTAATTTTGAAAATGTTATATTGACTTTAAAGAGAGGTGAGTATATGACGTCAACAGTAACACCATTAATTAATAGGTTAAATGAAGTTGTTCTTGATGATAGGGATGCTGGATTTGCACCAATCAATGATGGCTTTTATGAAGATTTACGTGACAAGATAATATATTATAGAAAGAGAGATGGGCTTACTCAACGAGATTTAGCATTACTCACAGGAATTACTCAGGCGAATATAAGTAAGATTGAGAATGGCCAAAGTTCTCCATCCTTAGAAACTCTTATTAAAATAGCAAATGCATTTAATCTCCGATTAGTTGTTGAGTTTGCAGAGGTTTCAGAAAGGTAACGCATGGCATATATTAGTAAAATATCTATAAAATCTTTTCGTGGGATACAGAATCTTGTTGTAGATTCATTTAATAATATAAATATCGTATTGGGAGATAACAACTGCGGAAAAACTAGTTTTTTAGAAGCTGTTATGTTTTTGCGTACCTCTAATGATATATCGAATATATATCGAATCTCAAATGTAAGGGATTCTTTATCTCTTGATGCATCGCCTTCGTCTTATGAAAAGATTATGTGTATGTTTTCAAGAGATATAGATAATAGGAATATTGAAATCACAGGTGAAATGAATAATAAAGGTATATCTTATAGATTATTTGGAGAAGAATCTAAAGTGCTTTTAAATACGATTGAAGTAGATTCATTTTCAGGAGTCAGTGAATTATTGTATGGGAGTAAGAAAAAGACGAGAAGGATTAGTTTAGCACGTACTTCACATACAAAAGGTGTACGAATTGAGGATTCTGATGATTTTCCTATAGTCTATCTTGCCCCGTTTGAGCATTTAAAAGGAAATGTAGTTAATCGAATTGTGGCTAATAAAGATTATAAAGAAATATGCTTAGATCTTATAAAAATGTTTGATCCAGACATTGAAGATTTGATGATTCTAAAAAGTGATGTAGGTGATAGACCAGTTGAGTATATAAGGCATAAAAGACTTGGAAATATGCCTCTTTCAACATATGGAGATGGAATTAAGAAAGTACTTACTCTTTGTAATGCTATAGTGAAAGCTAATGGTGGTATTTTATTGATAGATGAGATTGATACAGCTATTCACAAAAAGTACTATGATAATATATTTGCATTTCTTATATCTGCGTGCTTAAGATTTAATATTCAAATGTTTGTAACAACACATAGCATCGAAGCAATAGATGCATTTTTAGCTTCTCAAGATTATGATAATAGTTCTAATGAACGGATAAATGTTGTCACCCTAAAGAGAGAAGATAATAAAACTTATTGCCGTGTGATGCCAGGAAAAGAAGTATATCTGAATCGAGAAAGATTTGGCTTCGAGGTACGTCTATGAATAATATATTACTTTGTGAAGGTGCTACAGATGCAATCTTACTAAGTTATTATCTTGAAGCTGTGTTTGGCTGGAGGTATTGTACACCAGATAAAAGTATAAATATATCTGAAGATTATAATGAGACTGTTAATTGGTATAAAAAAGGAAATGATAAGTTAGTCATTTGCAGCGTTGGAGGAAAGGATAGGTTTGGAAACTTTTTTTCGGATAAAGTATTAGATCCAATTACCTTAAGTGATGCATTTGATAAAGTGGTAATAGTAACTGATAGAGATAAATATAGCATTTCACATATTGAAAATAAAATGAATAAAGTGATTTCACCTTTATTAAGTGAGAAATCTTCAGTTAGTATAGAAAATCGTAAGTGGACTTTATGCTATTATCAAAATAGATATGGAATAAGAAAACAACTTCAGAGCTTATTAATAGTTATTCCTTCGGAGAGTGAAGGTGCGCTTGAAAGTTTAATGCTTGATTCTATTTCTGAAAATCCATATGATGCTATAATAGTTGATAAAGTAAAGAGTTTTGTTCATGATATGAAGAGCTATGCCTTAAAGTATATAGCTTCTGATAGATTGGAATTAAAGGCTGATCTTGGCGTAACATGGGCTATACAATATCCAGAGAAAGTGTTTCGACTTATTGATGAACAGATTAGATCTGTCAGATGGGAAGAATCTGAAGTTTTATATGACTGTTTTGGTATATTAGGGGAATTATAAATGAATTACGAAGATTTACTGAAAATAGAACCATATGCCCTCGCGAGACCAGAGAAGGAGCGTCTTCTCACTGAGAGACTCATTGAGCTAACTGAGCTGCATAGAAAGAACTGTGCTGAGTATAAGAATATACTTGGGGCGGTTTCTTACGATGCTTCGAAGATTCGGACCTATAAGGATCTTCCTTTTCTGCCTGTTAGACTCTTCAAGGATATGTCCCTGAAGAGCGTTGATGATGAGGAGGTTGTGAAGACTATGACTTCGTCAGGCACTACGGGGCAGCAGGTTTCGAAGATTTATCTTGATAGAGCGACGGCCTCGAATCAGCAGAAGACTATGGTGAAGATAGTGAGCTCATTCACAGGCTCGGAGAGAATGCCGATGATCATTATTGATTGTCCGTCGGTGATTAAGAATAGAAATATGTTCTCTGCCAGAGGGGCGGGAATCCTTGGATTTTCCATCTTTGGAGCCAAGAAGATTTACGCGCTTGATGATGAAATGCATCTCGACGTGGAGGGTCTCAAAGAGTTTCTTGCTAAGTTTAGCGGCAAGAAGATATTGCTTTTCGGATTCACATTCATGATATGGCAGTATTTCTATGCTGAGCTTGTTAGACTGAAGGCTGAGGGCGTAACATTTGATCTCTCCAATGCAGTTATGATCCATGGCGGTGGTTGGAAGAAGCTTATTAGTGAAGCAGTCACTGAGGAAGAGTTTCACAAGAGATTTGAGGATGTCTGTGGGCTGACGGATATTCACGATTATTACGGTATGGTGGAGCAGACCGGCTGCATATATATGGAATGCGAGTGTGGACATTTGCATGCTAGCATCTTCTCTGATGTGATAGTCAGAAATCCTAAGGATTTCTCGGAGTGCGCTGTTGGCGAGAAGGGTATCGTGCAGGTGGTATCTGCGATTCCTGAGTCCTACCCTGGACATTCGCTGCTCACTGAAGATGAGGGAATGATTCTTGGCGAGGATGACTGCCCTTGCGGTAGGAAGGGTAAGTATTTCAAGATTCTTGGTCGAATTAAGAGTGCAGAGATTAGAGGCTGCAGCGATACATTTGCAGCAGGACACAGCGTTGGTTTACATAATTCTGATACTAATCTTAATAAGCTTCAGTTCCTTGTCGGAAATGATGCACTACTTAAATCCTTAGATAAAGTAGCTCCGATGATTCCATTTAGCGATAAAACCTTAGAATTTGCTGAGGCTGTATCGAAGAATATTCTGTCTGTACGAGAAAATAAGGCTTTTTCTGACGTGATAACCCTCGGCTTCTGGCTGAGGAAAGCATCCCTACTGCAGTATAAGAATCGCTATGCCGATAAGATAGAAAGTGGTGTAACGGGACGTGGTGCGCTGATGCATATAGCGCCGTCGAATGTCCCTGTTAATTACGCGTATTCGCTCTTCACAGGACTTCTTACTGGTAACGCTAATGTCGTTAGAGTTCCGTCGAAGGAGTTTGTGCAGATTGATATGATAAATGCAGCTATCGAGAAGGCTCTCGAAGTATATCCTGAGATGAGACCATATATTGTTCTTTTGAGATACGAGAGGGATAAAGAAATCAATGATTATCTGTCGAGTCTTGCTGATGTCAGAATAATTTGGGGCGGAGACAGGACTATAGAGGAGATTCAGAAGTCGCCGATAAAGGATGGGGCGACAGAGGTTCTTTTTGCGGACAGATATTCACTAGCTGTTATCGATTCGGATTATTATATGAACCATGTTGGTAGAGTTGCAAATAATTTCTACAACGATACTTATCTATCTGATCAAAATGCCTGTACAAGCCCACGTGTTATAGTATGGACTGGCTCCAAGATAGAAGAGGCAAAGAGTATCTTCTGGAAGTCTGTAGAAGAACTTGTGGATCAGAAGTATAACTTCCAGACGATACAAGGAGTAGATAAGATAACGAATATTTATGAAGCTGCTGCGCTTTACGATAGCAATATCAGAATAAAGTATACAGATGAAACACATGGTTTACATAATTTGCTTAATAATTCGTTGATTCGAGTAAAAACTGACAAACTAACTCCTGAACTGATGGACTATCGCGGTAATTCAGGACTATTCTATGAATATGATACAGTTGACATAACATCACTGTTTGATTTCTGCAACGATACTCATTGCCAGACTATCGGCCTTCTAGGTGAGAAGGAAATCGTTGAACCGCTTTTAAAAGAAAAGCCCCAAGGCATTTACAGAGTTGTAAAGCTGGGGCGTACTATGGATTTTGATTTCGAGTGGGATGGATATAATCTCTTCGAATGTCTAACCAAGTAATATTTTTATAAACGTAGATGATTATTCTTCGTGGCTGATTCTTTGCTGTACTTGAATCAGCAGAAAGAGTACTACCGCAATCGCTGCTAGAATAAGACCTATCTTTAACCCTGGGGTTTCGTACCTCAGGGTTATATTATGCTTTCCGGCTTTCACATATGTACCCATGTAGGCAATATTTGTGCGAATCAGTTCCTGCTCATTTCCGTCAACGTAGATGGACCAGCCCTTGCTGTAAGGGATAGAGAGGCAGAGGAATGAGTCTTCTGCGGATTCGTAAGTACCTGAGATTAAATGAGTCGCATGGCTCATTTTATTTTTATGTAGGTTCACCTCTGACAGAATATTTGCGTTTAAAGCATTGATCTTATCTTCGAAGTCATCAACTGGCTGCTGAATAATCTTTATCTCATCAAATGTATATTTTCCAATATTTGGAAATGAGATATCAACGGATGTCAGTGTCTGATCTGTCGTAGGAACCCCTGCGTTGATGATAAAGTCTTTGTTAGAAGTTCCCCAAGCTGAGTTCTTACTATGAAGCTCAAGATTCTTTCTAATATATGTGCCATCTGAATAGTTAAATGTGAATCGAAGTGTTACATTTCCGGGCTCAATGTAATAAATCTGATCTTTGATCATATTTCGTCTAGCTTTTGTAGACAGCTCTTTCCACTCGTCCTTACCATACTTGCTATCAGGATCATATTTTTCATCGTTACCTTTATAGATGGCATACTTTGAGCAGCCCTTATATGTGGCGCCTTTTAATTCAAGATAAATCAAATAATCTGAATCTTCTTTTTTAGCAGATGCTTTTAGTACCTCGGCATTTGAGGCATCTGTTTCAGAAGCTACATCTAAGTCATCATCATTTCCTAGATCCAGCGTGAGTTTCGTATTATTTGCCGTCACATAGTAGTCATTATCCCTGATCACAATATCATTAGAAAATGTTGTCTTCTTATATGGTAGAGTAGTTGCAGGATTTATAGCATAACTTGCCACATCATTGTTCTGAATTGTGTATGCAGAGTCCATTCCGTTTTCTTCAACAACTGCTGAAGTCATCATTAATTTCTCAAGGTCGGCTGGATCCATTTTCTTTACAGAATCTCTGGATATAGTGCTAGTGTATCCATATCCCAGTGGAAGGCCGTACTTATTCTTGAGGAAAACATACGGTGGATGGTTATAGGATTCACTGAACTCCACGAACCCATAAGGATCCTTGATTCCCTTCTGTTCATAGATATAGACAGACGCAAGAGACGAAAGAAATGGACGCTCATCGAGTCCGAAGTAGTAGAAGACTCTGTTATTATTGTCGCCGATAGCGAGCGTCTTCCTGTACTCATTTATGTACTTATTCGAAGTGCTCCAGAAGTATCCCGTGGTTGAGAGTCCAGGGAGGAGGCTAGCGTTTGTCTCCACATTATTTCCAGAGTATCTGTAAAATGAGTCAGATGAGAATATCTCACTTAGCATATCAGCGTCAGTATTCCAGAAACGTCCGTCCTTGGCGAAGTCAGCATAGTCCACAGCATCGGATGAGATGTTAACCCATTTGTAAGAAGTGTAGAAGTAAGCATTTCCGAGTATTGAGATTATCGTTATGAGAGTTGCTACATATGGGATTAATTTGCGCATCATTTTCGAAGGTTCCTGAATGTAGAGTCCGATCGCTGATATAGCTACGAACAGGAATATCATATGAAATGATGACTCCACCGATAGGGAATAATCAAGTATGAGGCAGAGTACGAGATAGCCTGCAGATACTCCGAAGAGCTTTATGTATTCTTTCCTGCTCAGCGTGAAAAGCTTCGGAAGATATATCGCTGTTATATATGAAACGAGCAGTGAATATACCCAAACCCATCTGTTTCCGGCGTAAGAAGTTCCGTAGATTATATATCCGAAGAGCGGCAGAAAGAGAAGGATTGTCAGGATCACAAATGATCTAAATATCTTCTTGTTCTTTTTATATGAAGACATCAGATACAGAACTGAGAGGATACCTATGGTTCCGAATCCGAGAAATGTCCAGTTTTCGCTTTTATCCATACTGATAAATCCGGCAAAGAAGTTTCGGATGAATCTAAATGAGTAGATTAGGTAATTATCCAGTCCATTGGATGTTCTAGTATCATTTACGAGCATCGTGATAACTGGGACGATAATTCCGCCGCCGAGGGCAAGTCCCAGAATAGAGTAGAGTGCGGTTTTTATCATGTCACTCAGGATTTGCTTCCATTTGCTGATTCCGAGCTCTTCAAGTTCGCGCCAGATAAAGTATACAACCAGAAGAACGGCCTCCATGAAGAACAGGATGAAGTTCGCCATGGAAGATACCCATATAGATAAAATGAGAATGTTAGGTCTGTTCTCACGAATCAGCTTCTCGAGACCGAGTACGATTATAGGAAATGTAACCATCGGCATAAGAAACTGTGGATGTCTAAGTCCAGCTGCTATGGCGTATCCACAGAAGCTGTATAGAAGCGCACCGCAGAGTGGCTGGTACACACGGTAAGACTTTCCCTTCTGGAGATAGCTGTAGAGAGCGTAAAATGAAAGACCTGCCAGATAGTATCTGATAAAGATTACGAAGTTATGATAATGGACTGCAACATGCTCATTCATGTAGAGAGTCGGAAGATAAATAATGTCGCCGAACCCATAGAAATTAAGTGTGGTTATAACATCACCGCCGTATCCGAGGCCAAATGTAAATGTATCTGGGGTAATGGTATGCTTACGTACGAGGTTATAGACAGTTCCACGTATCCATTTTGAGATATAGACAGCAGACTTGAGATGCTGTGTGTATCCGTCGTGGCTCCAGATGAGAGTCTTCTTATTTATTATAAACTCGAAAAATACGAAGAAGGATATCGCTAAAAAGAACAGAGTATATAGCAGATAGAATCTTCTGTTCGTGCTTAGTGATTTATATTTTTTTATTACATTTGATTTAAAACTAGAAGATTTAGTCATAGTATGTACCTCGAAATATTAAGTAAACGTTTACGATTATATCAAATCTAGCCTTGATTTTCTATATGCTCATAAGAGACTATGACATAGGGGTGATCTGTGATATACTTTCTATCTAGATGTGATTTATGATTCATTTTGAAATGATACATTTGGAGATTCATTATGAACGAAGATTATTATTATGATACTGAACCCGCCCAGGAGGCGGATCCGGCCGTAAATGCGGCGAATTACTATAACCCAGCTCCTTACACCAGGTATCAGTACTTTAAAAGCATGAATATGGATAAGATTCGTAGGAGCTTCCGTGGGATGGGCATTGCGATACTAGTTCTCACAGTCATTGATTTTCTTCGTATATGGTACGTGAATACAGAATACGATATAGAATCGTACTTGAAGCTATATATGCTGCTTGGGGGATCTGTTTTGATTCTTGAGATAGTCAATCAGAGACTTATTAATCCGATACTTACTTTCGTGGGCGCTTTTTGCTGTGTCATTATAGCTTATGGAGCAACGAAGACATTTTTGTTTTTATTTATTCCTGGCTTCGTAAATATGATACTTTTTATAATTCATTTCGAGCAGGTTAAAACATTTGAACGTAAATACAGATTATATAGGGAAGTTAATGATGTGGAGTGACAGGAGAAGTTCCGGTCACTCCCTCTTTTTCGCTAGCAATATATATCGATATGAAGTATAATAACTCTGTATGTGCTAGTTTGGAAAACTATGATCAGTTTTTAAGGAGGATACTTAAAATGGCTGAAAATGTTAAAGATAATAAATACACTATCGAAGGTGACGGCTCTGGTTTTATTCAGATAGCAGACGATGTTGTATCAAGCATCGTTGGCCTTGCCTGTACAGAGGTTGAGGGCGTTGCCAGACTCACTGGAAATATCACAAGAGACCTTGTTGCGAAGCTTGGTAAGAACAACCTGTCAAAGGGTATCGTTGTTCAGTACGAAGATGACAAGGTTAAGGTAGATGTTTCCGTAGAGGTTAAGTTCGGCTACAACATAGTTGATGTATCGAAGGAGATTCAGGAAAAGGTAAAGACAACCCTGCTCACTATGACAGGACTCGAGTGCTCCGTAATCAACGTGAAAGTATCCGGAATCGATTTCGCAGAATAATGAGTGGACCTACTATCTTAACGCCGCCTGCCCTTACAGGCACGCATGTGCCTGCAAGGCACTGCGGCTTGATGGTCGCTTCGCTCCGCAAGACTACGATGTAGTCTTGGTCTGAGTCGGACGTAAATGCTGACTCATTTTAATAAATTAGGATTGGGATAAGATATTATGACAAGACATGAATTAAGAGAGAGAATATTTCAGACGATTTTTCAGTTTCCATTTTATGAGGGAGATGTGCCTGAGGTGGAGATTGAGGCTGATGAGGATATCTCTGACAAGGATCGAGATTATATAACCAGCAAGGTTGCTTCTATAAGGGAGCATCTGGCTGAGATTGATCAGAAGATTGACAAGAACAGCAACAAGTGGAAGATTAAGCGTCTCGGTAAGAGCGAGCTTGCGATACTTCGACTTGCTATTTTTGAGATTGATTATGATGATGATATTCCAGATAAGGTTGCTATAAATGAAGCAGTCGAGCTTGCAAAAAGCTACTGCGACGATAATTCTTCTGGATTCATAAATGGAGTTCTTTCAGGAATTCTTGGAGAGTAATGTAAATGAGTATTAGTGGTGTAAATGAATTAAGCGCCAACCGAATATTTACTATAGCCGAACTCTATGATGAGATTAATAAAGTGCTTGGTAGCAGTATCGTTCTTTCAGGTGTGAGAGTTAAGGGCGAAGTTTCGAGCTACAAGTATTACCAATCATCAGGTCATATCTATATGACTCTTGTTCAGAAGGCCAACAAGAAGGATAACTATGGCAAGGATGTCTTCTATAGAATAGATGCCAAGTGGTGGAAGGGCAAGAATCAGTATAGTAAGGATAAGGACAAGATTAAGGTCGGTGACGTTATAACTGTTATTGGCAGCATCAATTGCTACAATGTGCAGTCAAATGTCAGCATCATCATAGATTCCGTTCATCTTACTGATGAAGAGGGAAGGTCTAAGGCCGAGCGAGAGAAGCTAAGACTCGAGCTTGAGAAGAAGGGTTACTTCGATGATGCGCATAAGAAGCCATTTCCACCGAAGTATCCTAGAGCTATCGGAATCATCACATCTCAGTCGGGTGATGCGAGACATGATATCGAAAAGACGGTTCAGAAGAAGAATCCGTACGTGCAGCTGTATTTGCTTCATGCTTTGGTGCAGGGAGCGGGTGCTGGAAAAAGCATTGCAAATGCTATTAGATTCTTCGATAAGAAAGAAGATGTGGATATCATTATTATCGGCCGAGGCGGTGGAGATAAGCTTGACCTAGCGGCATTTGATGACGCGGAAGTTGTTGAGGCAATATATAACTGTAATACGTACATCATTGCGGGTACAGGTCATACGCCAGACAGAACGCTGGCCGATTTCGCCGTTGATAAGCTTGCTAACAATCCAACAGACGCAGCCTATGAGGCGGTCTTCGATGTGGTATCCGAACTTGAGAAGATTGATAATCAGATTAAAGAACTGAATTACAATATATATAGAACATACGATCTCTACGACCGTATGCTGGAAGAATATCTGCTGAAGATAGAGAGCAGAAGCCCAGCGAAGCAGTTGGGAGACAGATTCGCAGAACTGGATAAGTATTTCCAGGGAATGTCCTACAACATGCTTAGAGTTCTGGGAACATACGAGAATGGCCTCGCGTCATACATGTCGGGGCTTCAGGTGAATAACCCAAGGGTTAAGGTAGAGAAGATAGAATCTGAACTCGCGCACATTTCTGATAACATTTCCAGAAATATGCGAGATACATTTGTGAACAGATGGAACACCTTCGCCAAGGAGTGCGAGATGCTCGAGGCGCAGAATCCTGCGAAGAAGCTGATCGGCGGATTTGGCTATATCGAGAAGGACGGTTCCCCTGTTGCTTCCATAAAGGATGTGAAGGTGGATGACGACGTGAAGGTTAAGCTTTCTGATGGATTCTTTATGGCGCAGGTTACTAAGATAGAGGAGGATTAAACTTATGGATGACGCTACAGTTTTCAATATAGAAGAAGGAATGAAGAGATTATCCGAGATAAATGCAGCGCTCAGTGATTCTTCGATTAAGCTGACGGATGCTATGAAGCTTTACGAGGAAGGCATAAATCTTGCAAAGCAGTGCAAATCAAGTCTTGAAGATACAAAGAAGACTCTTCAGGAAATCGACCCTACACTTATTCAGCATTAATATTACTTATAAGATAAAGCGCACAAGTAGAGGAGACAGAACAGAGATATGACAAAGGATCTCGAGAATATTATAAAGCTTGTTGATAAGAAGGTTATGGCGCAGCTGCCAAGCGAGGAGGGGTACCCTTCAAAGCTGGTGGAGGCTATGAACTACGCGATGCAGGCAGGTGGCAAGAGAATCAGGCCGACTCTTTTATATCTTAGTTATAAGATGATGTTGGAAGATAGAAATGAACCAAATGCCGACATAGTAGATGCAAAGGACGTGGTCGAGGCATGCGATGCATTTATGGCAGCGATTGAGATGATACATACCCATTCGCTGATTCATGATGATCTTCCGGCTCTGGATAATGATTCGCTGAGACGTGGTAAGCCTACGGTCCATGTGGCATTCAATGAGTCAACAGCAATACTTGCAGGTGATGCATTACTTAACTATGCTTACGAGACTATAAATATATATATATGTTCGGTAGGAGAGGAAAAGTCAGAAGGCCGAGATAATAGCGATTTACTACTAAGTCTTATCAAGGCTTCAAATGAACTGTCTCAGGCTACTGGAATCCATGGTATGCTTGGCGGTCAGGCACTCGATGTTGAACTATCGGGAGAGCCAACAACTACCGAAGATAGAGATTATATATATGATCACAAGACCTGCGCACTCATCAAGGCTCCACTTAAGATTGGTGCATTTCTTGCTGGATGCGACGGTGATATAATAGATGCCTTAGGCCGAGTTGGATACTTGGTGGGCATGGCATTCCAGGTACAGGACGATATCCTGGATGTGACAAGTAGCGCTGAGAAGCTTGGCAAGGAAGTAAATCAGGATGCTCGAAATGAGAAGAATACATTTGTGGCTGAGTACGGCCTGGAGCGTGCGAAGGAGTACGTTAGAGAGTGTTCTGAGGAAGCGATAGATATAGTACGTTCGAAGGTTCCGGAATCTAAGTTCCGTGCGCTTATGATAGAACTTATAGAGTTCTTGATCGTTCGAGATAACTGATAGGTCCCGCGACTTATCAGGGAAACAGGAGTTTATTCACCAGTGAGTTTACTTGATAGAATAGAAAAAGAAAATGATATTAAAAACCTAAAGTCTTCCGAAATGCCTGTTCTGGCTGAGGAAATCCGCAGGTTTATTATAAATAGTGTAGCGAAGACAGGCGGACACCTGGCTTCCAATCTAGGTGCGGTGGAACTTACCATGGCACTTCATCTTTGTATGAATCTTCCTGAGGACAAGATTGTCTTCGACGTAGGTCATCAGTCCTATACACATAAGATTCTTACAGGCAGAAAGGACGACTTTTATAGACTCAGACAGTACGGCGGAATAAGTGGCTTCCCTAAGACATGTGAATCCGAATCAGATTCATTTAACACGGGTCACAGTTCTACGTCTATCTCTGCAGCTATGGGTCTTGCTGAGGCGAGAGACCTCCGCGGCAGCAGTGAGAGAATCTGCGCGGTTATCGGAGATGGCTCCATGACTGGTGGTATGGTATTTGAGGCGCTTGATCAGCTGGCGGGCCTTAAGTCGAATCTGCTTATTGTTCTAAATGATAATGAAATGTCTATCTCGCAAAATGTGGGCGGACTCTCGAGTAGTCTTTCTAAGTTCCGTGTAGGTAAGTCCTACAACGAACTGAAGTCAAATGTTGAGAACGCCCTCCTTGATATCCCAACCGTTGGACATAAGGTTGCCAAGGGTATCAAGAAGTCGAAGGATTCTATCAAGAATCTCTTTGTGCCTGGAACTATATTTGGCGATATGGGCATTACTTACGTTGGCCCAATCGATGGTCACGATATCGAGCAAATGACGGAGATTTTCAACGACGCATTTAAGCTTGGTCGTCCTGTTATTGTTCATGTAAAGACAGTTAAAGGTAAGGGATATAAGATAGCTGAAAGATATCCGGAGCATTTTCATGGGGTCGGTCCATTTGATCCAGAGACAGGAAAGGCGCTCCGGGTTAAGTCTGTTCAGACATATACAGATATATTTGCGAAGAAGCTCCTTTCGCTGGGAGCAAAGAACCAGAAGATCGTAGCCATAACGGCGGCTATGTCCAGAGGAACCGGCGTGAGACCGTTCCAGAAGGCATACCCAGATAGAGCGTATGACGTCGGAATAGCGGAGCAGCACGCGCTGACCTTCGCGGCGGGCCTTGCAAAGGGCGGCTATATACCAGTTGTAGCGATATATAGTTCATTTTTGCAAAGAGGCTATGATCAGCTGCTGCATGATGTGGCACTGCAGAAGCTTCACGTAATCGTAATGATCGATAGATCCGGAATCGTAGGCGAGGATGGCGAGACCCACATGGGAATCTACGACACCGCATACCTTAGGAGTATTCCAGGATTAACTATACTTGCACCGAAGGGGGCGAAGGAACTGGAGGATGCTATGGACTATGCAGTGAGTCATGATGGCCCAGTCTGCATTAAGTATCCAAAGGGCGCCGCTTACACGGAAATGGATGACAGACAGTTCCAGTTCATCGAAGGAAAGTCAGAAGTCATCAACTTCAGCTCTCAGGTGGGCGAAGAAAGGTGCGAATCCCTTGCAATCTTTGCAGTTGGCAGTATGGTCGAGACCGCTGCCAAAGTTCGAGATAATATTCGTGAAGAGTTCGGATATGAACCTGCGCTGATAAATGTGAGATTCATTAATCCGCTGGATGTAGATCGTATCCGCCAGACTATACAGGACTTCGAAAATGTAGCTGTAATCGAGGAGTCAGTTCAGAGAGGCAGCGTCGGCGAAGCGATTGCTTATGAAATGGCGATGTCCGGCGACAGGTCTACAAGGTTACTTCATTACTGCATAAAGTCAGAGACCCTGCAGCACGGCAGCGTAGCGAAACTTCGCGAAGAACAGGGACTCGATGCCGCAAGCATCACCCAGGACCTAAAATTAAAAATCCAAAAATGAGTCACTTATCACCTCCGACGTAAAAAGTGACTCAAAAATGAGTCACCTTTTACGTCGGAGGTAAATGCTGACTCATTTTGAAAAAAGATAAGAAAGATATAGATTAGTTAAAATGGCAAAGAAGAGATTAGATGTTATGCTGGTTGAGCAGGGACTTGCTGAGTCTCGCGAGAAAGCGAAGGCCATCATAATGTCAGGAATTGTATATGTGGACGGCGAGAAGGAAGATAAGGCCGGAAGTACATTTGCAGAGACTGCATCCATTGAGGTGAGAGGCAAGACTTTGAAGTACGTGAGTCGTGGCGGCCTGAAACTCGAGAAGGCTATGCAGGTCTTCCCGATAGAGCTTAAAGGCAAAGTCTGCATGGATGTGGGAGCGTCCACAGGCGGCTTCACAGATTGCATGCTCCAAAATGGCGCTGTCAAGGTTTACTCGGTCGATGTGGGTTATGGCCAGCTTGCCTGGAAACTCCGCGAGGATGAGCGAGTTATCTGCATGGAGAAGACCAACATTCGTTACGTGAAACCAGAGGATATAGACGACAAGATAGAGTTCGCATCCGTGGACGTGTCATTTATCTCACTTTCCAAGGTTCTGCCACCTCTAAGAGATCTTCTTAAGGAAGATGCAGAGGTCGTATGTCTCATCAAACCGCAGTTTGAAGCGGGCCGCGAGAAAGTTGGCAAGAAGGGTGTCGTTAGAGATAAGTCGGTACACGTAGAGGTTATCGAAAATGTATCTTGCTTCGCTTTAACAAGTGGCTTTGAGATACTTGGTCTCGACTTTTCGCCAGTGAAAGGTCCAGAGGGAAATATCGAATATCTGATTCATCTCAGAAAGACAGCTGAGATTCAGGAAAATGACATTTTACTCGAAGAGGATTATAAGAAAACTATCAAGCAGCTGGTTGAGGACAGCCACACAACCCTTGATAAGTAGATATATTGGTTAAGTAGTATGAATGGATTAAAAAGCTTTCTGATAATTGCAAATGAGATTAAGGACGAGGGACTGCAGGTTTCTAAGGAAATCGAGAAGAAGCTTCTAGAGAAGGGGAAAGCGGTAAGGTTAGTTGCAGGACTTTCGACAGAAGTTATTCGTGCGTCTCTAGATGGCGTTGAAGCGGTTATCGTAATGGGCGGCGACGGAACTATGCTCCGTGTGTCCCATGCCCTTGTAGGAACCGACGTTCCTGTGATCGGCGTGAATCTCGGCGTAGTCGGCTTCATGACCGAGGTTGTGGTCAGCAAGATTGACAAGATGATCGATAGACTCATTTCAGGCAAATATGTTCTCGAAGAACGCATGATGCTTACAGGAAGTGTAGAAATCAATTCTACTTCATATAAACATGAAGCCCTTAACGATGTAGTACTTGCCCGTGAGAACTCGCTCCGACTTGTCACGGTTGAGATAAATGTAAATGATAAATATTTTGATACTATCGAGGCAGATGGAATCATCGTGTCCACACCGACCGGCTCTACCAGCTATAATCTGTCCGCTGGTGGTCCGATAGTTCAGCCAGATGCAAGGCTGCTGGTGATGACACCGATTTCACCATATTCCCTCTCCAGCAGAAGCGTGGTCTTTGGTGCAAATGATAAGATCACCCTGAAGCTTATCGAGAAGAGGAAAGACGCAGACAATGTGGGTCTCGTATCCTTCGATGGTACCAACAATCATAGTATGATGCCGGACGACACAGTGACTATCACATCATCGCCTAACACATTTACGATGATCAAGCTTGAAGAGTCCAGCGTCTACGAGATACTTAAGAAAAAGATTGGAAATTAAACGGCAGGCAGAAAGGTAACGAGGTTAGATAGTATGCTTGTAAATCTACATATAGTTAATCTGGCTCTTATAGACGAGCTGGATGTGGATTTTGCCGAGGGCCTGAATATCCTTACCGGTGAAACCGGTGCCGGCAAATCCATTATAATAGGTTCCATCGGGATAGGACTGGGAGGCCGCTTCGATAGCTCGCTTCTTAGAAATCCAGATAAGGACGGAATGGTTGAACTCCTGTTTTCAGTTGATGACACACTGTCGGAGTCACTTAAGGAAGAAGAAATAGATGTTCAGGATGGAGAGCTCCTTATCTCCAGACGTCTTGCAGGCGGCAAGTCCATCAATCGAATTAATGGTAGTACAGTAACCGTGGCAAAACTTCGCAAGGTTGCCGAGATGCTGATAAGCCTTCATGCTCAGCACGAGCAGAGGACATTACTCCAGGCATCCCGCCACCTGGAAATTGTTGATTCCTACGATCAGTCAATTGCGGGACTAAAGAAGAAAGTCGCAGAGGACTATAAAGCATATCGCGATATATTAGATAAACTTGGAAGTTTCAATATGGATGAGACTGAGCGTGCAAAGAGGCTCGACTACATCCAATATGAGATAAATGATATCGAATCCGCCAGGCTTGTCGAAGGTGAAGATGATGAGCTGGAGGAACTCTACAGAAAAGCAAGTAATGCTCAGTCGATAGCAGAGATAACCTCCGAGGTTGAAGTACTCACAGGCTATGACCGAGATTCGTCAGGCGGAAGCCAGGTGTCCGAAGCACTGAGACAATTGCAGCAACTTTCAAAGTATGATGAAGGAGCAGATTCCCTCATCAGTACACTTACAGATATCGATTCACTGATAAGCGATTTTAATAGACAACTTGCTGACTACATCTCAGATATGGAGTTCGATGAGGAGTCGCTTCGAAGTGCTGAAGAGAGACTGAATCTTGTCAACACACTTAAGTCAAGATACGGTAGAACCATCACAGATGTTCTGGAAACCCTAGAGTCACTTAAGGCAGAAGAGGAAGAGCTTACAGGATTTGAAGATACACTTAGAAGCCTTGAGAAAGAGAAGGACGAACTTCTTCTCAAGCTTTCGAAGGATTCGGATAAGCTTACAGACGCTAGAAAGAAAGCTGCTAAGAAGCTATGTAAAGTAATCACAGACGCGATGAAGGACCTCAACTTCAATGACGTAAGGTTTGATATGTCATTTGAAAAGTCCGATAGTTTCTCCTCGAATGGAAATGATATCGCAGAGTTTATAATCTCGACCAACGTAGGTGAAGATATGAGACCGCTGGTAAATGTAGCTTCCGGCGGTGAGCTGTCTCGAGTAATGCTGGCTATCAAGTCAGTAGTTTCCGAAGCTGCAGATACACCAACACTTATCTTCGACGAAATAGATGTGGGAATCAGTGGTATCACAGCAGAGAAGGTAGGAGCTGCCATGAAGAGACTGGCTGCTTCAAGACAGATTATCTCCATAACACATTTGCCACAGATAGCTGCATGCGCAGATACGGCATTTGTGATTGAGAAGGAAGTTGTGGGAGATAAGACTATCACTGGTATAAGGAAGCTGGACGACGAGGGCAGAGTTATGGAACTCGCACGTCTTCTGGGAGGCGCCAGTGTGACAGACAGCGTAGTTGCTGCGGCTAGAGAAATGATAGCAAGGTAGTTATATAGGGGATACATATAATGATAGAAACTGTTGCAAGAGTAAATCTCATGGTAAATGAGGTTCTCAAGATTAAAAAGAACAGACTCACGCCAGATAATATAACCGGAGATGAGAAGCGTATCGCGCTTGTGTCTGGAATCTATGGCGACGAGCTTCAGGGAATGTACATTTGCTACGAAGTGATTCGTAGGATCAAGGAGGATTATGGAAGTCTTACGGGTATTGTTGATGTGTACCCATACATAAATCCTCTGGCGTTGGAGGCAAAGACTAGAGAAATACCTGGTCCAGAGCTGGATATGAATGAGCTCTTTCCGGGCGCAAAGAGCGGTGCTCTTGGTGAGTATGCAGCTAGCTGCCTCATAGATGACATCACAAGCAGCGAGGATGGTCCGAAGACAGAGTTCTGTCTTGACATTCACGGAAGTGATCTCTACCTTAAAGAGATTCCTCAGATTAGAATGAATGACGACATGGTCGACGAGATTATGCCATACGCAACTAAGCTCAACACGGATATGGTATGGATTCATCCATCAAATCAGGTTAAGAACGGTAGTCTCGTATACGAGCTGAATCAGCGCGGCGTTATATCCTGCGTGACAGAATCGACTTCAGCGTATAGAATAGATCAGAAGTACGGCAATCAGCTGGTAGATGGAATCTTCGCCATCATGAAGTCGCTCGGAATGTGGCAGGGCGAGATCAATCAGGTTAAGAAGCCACATGTTGCAAGAGATAATCAGGTTACATATATTAATTCCGAAAGTAGTGGAATATTTATTCCAAATGTAGATGTTCACGACAGGGTTGAAGCAGGCATGCTGATGGGATCTGTAATCAACGTTCTTACAGGTACAGTTGAGCAGAAGGTAATCGCACCAACTAGCGGAACCATCACAGCCATCAGAGAATATCCAGCTATCGAAATGGGATCTCTCCTTGCACGTATAGTTGAGTTATAAAGTGGGTGAACAACTAACTAATAATTTGCTACTTATCAAATGATATTTGGGGATATAATATGAGACAGAAGACAATATTTTCGTATGAAACACCATTTAGTGGTGAGCATAATATATACGGCTTTGTATATGGTGCAGGTTCTTATTCAGATCCTTCAGAGGCAGAGCCAAGCGCAGCTATAGTAGGTGCCATGCGCGGAAATGAGCATCAACAGCTCTATATATGTTCGAAGCTGGCATCAAGACTTTCAGAGATAGAAGAGCATGGCGATATCGTTCACGGCAAGTCAGTTCTGCTGATTCCATCTGTTAACTACAGTGCCATGAATGCCAACCATAAGTTCTGGCTATCAGATGATTCAGATATTAACAGGGAGTTCCCTGGTAACCCGGAAGGAACAGCCACCAGCCGTCTGGCGGCGTCCCTTATGGAAGAACTGGGTAAATATTCCTACGGAATTCAGTTTCCTTCATATTACATGCGCGGTAGGTTCATTCCACATGTTAGAATCATGAAGACAGGATACGAGAGCACCAATCTCGCGAACCTCTTCGGACTTCCATTTGTCATGCTGGCAGAAATGAGAGCCTTCGACGAAGGTACACTGAACTATAACTGGCAGAAGGCAGGAACCGAGGCATTCTCACTATATTCAGGCGGTACAAGCCGTATAAATGAGGAATATGCCGAGATTGCTACAAGCGCAGTATTAAGATTTCTTTCCCGAATGGGAATAATCAAGTATAATAGTATGGGCGGAAATATATCCACCATTATGGAAGAGGATGAAATGATATCCATCAAGTCCGAATCAGCGGGCTTCTTCAAGAGAATGAAGAACGTAAATGTTGAAGTAAGACGTGGTGACCTGCTTGCAGAAATCATCGATCCGATGGATGGACACGTCCTGAGCGAAGTACGTTCCCCGGTAGACGGCATCATATTCTATCAGCAAGATGCCCCACTAATCTACCAGAACGTCGTCATCTTCCGAATCATCAAAAAGATACACAAATAATTATATTTATATATATATGAGGAGAAAACCATGAGTGTAAGAAGAATCTACGTAGAAAAAAGACCGGACTATGCGGTAAGAGCAGATGAGCTGACTAACGAGTTTAGAGCTTATCTCGGACTTAAGGACGTAACGGTTAGAGAGCTTGTAAGATACGATGTCGAGAATCTATCCGACGAAGTATTTGAAGAAGCTATCGTTACAGTCTTTTCAGAACCACCGGTTGATATCGTATATAAGGAGGAGTTCCCATCAGAGGCCAGCGACTTTGTGTTCTCTATGGAATACCTGCCAGGTCAGTTCGACCAGAGAGCTGATTCAGCTGAGCAGTGTGTAAAGCTTCTCGATGATTCATCTGAGCCAATCATCAGATCAGGTATCACATATGTAGTAAGCGTACCTAACAAGGAGCTTACAGAAGAAGAGAAGAAGACAATCGAGGCTTACGTAATCAACCCAGTTGAAGCACGAGTTGATAAGGCTGCTAAGCCAGCTACTCTTGTGATGAACTATGATGAGCCAGCTGATGTAAAGATAATGGATGGCTTCTGCACTATGTCAGAAGATGACTTTAAGGCACTCTATGATAGCCTTGGTCTTGCTATGACTTACAAGGATTTCTGGCATATCCGTAACTACTTCACTGCAGAAGAGAAGAGAGATCCAAGCTTCACAGAGATTAAGGTACTTGATACATACTGGTCAGATCACTGCCGTCATACAACATTTGCGACAGAGCTCACAGATATCAAGTTCGATGAAGGTAAGTATAAGGAAGCAATCGAAGGTACATTTAAGAAGTACCTTGCAGATGCTGCTGAGATAAATGCAGGCAGAGACGACAAGTTCACATGCCTCATGGATATCGCACTCATGGGAATGAAGAAGCTTCGCAAGGATGGCAAGCTTGAGGATCTTGATGTATCAGATGAGATCAATGCTTGTACAATCGTTGCTCCACTTCAGATCAGAAATGAAGATGGTGAGATAGTTACAGAGGATTGGTTAATATCATTTAAAAATGAAACTCACAACCATCCAACAGAGATAGAGCCTTTCGGTGGTGCTGCAACATGTCTTGGTGGTGCAATCCGTGATCCACTGTCAGGTCGTACATATGTATATCAGGCAATGCGTGTTACAGGTGCTGCTGATCCTACAAAGCCACTTTCAGAGACACTTGCTAACAAGCTTCCACAGCGTAAGATCGTAACAACAGCTGCTAAGGGATATTCATCCTATGGTAACCAGATTGGTCTTGCAACTGGTCTTGTTCAGGAAGTATATCATCCAAATTACGTTGCAAAGCGTATGGAGATTGGTGCTGTTATCGGTGCTGCTCCAAAGGAAAATGTTATGCGTATGTCCTCAGATCCAGGAGATGTAATCATACTCCTCGGTGGACGTACAGGACGTGATGGCTGCGGTGGTGCTACAGGTTCTTCAAAGGCTCACACATCTGAGTCCCTTGAAACATGTGGTGCAGAGGTACAGAAGGGTAACCCTCCAACAGAGAGAAAGCTCCAGAGACTTTTCCGTCGTCCAGAAGTTACAAAGCTTATAAAGAAATGTAACGACTTCGGTGCAGGTGGTGTATCAGTTGCTATCGGTGAGCTGGCAGACGGTCTTGATATAAATCTTGATCTTGTTCCAAAGAAGTATGCAGGCCTTGATGGTACAGAGCTTGCTATCTCAGAGTCACAGGAGAGAATGGCTCTTGTAGTTGATCCTAAGGATGCTGATAAGATCCTTGACTATGCAAGAGAAGAGAACCTTGAAGCAGTTAAGGTTGCTACAGTAACAGAGTCACCTCGTCTCGTTCTTAAGTGGAGAGGCAAGGAGATAGTAAATATAAGTCGAGCATTCCTCAATACAAATGGTGCTCATCAGGAAACTGAGGCAGAAGTTGAGATGCCATCAGAGAGTGTTAAGCCATTTGCAGGAATCGACGCAGAGAACAGCACAGAGACTTACAGCAAGTCAGGTGCTGATGTTAAGACAAAGTGGTTAGATATCCTCTCAGACCTAAATGTAGCATCAGAGCGTGGTCTTGTAGAGATGTTCGACTCAACAATCGGTGCAAATACAGTAACTATGCCATATGGTGGTAAGTATCAGCTTTCACCTATGCAGACTATGGTAGCTACAGTTCCTATGCTTGGAACTCGTAAGACAGATGCAGTCAGCATGATGAGCTACGGACTTGATCCATATCTCCTTAGCTGGAGCCCATATCACGGTGCAATCTACGCTGTAGTAGATTCAGTAGCTAAGATCGCTGCAGCCGGTGGTGATGTATCAAAGATTCGTCTTACATTCCAGGAATACTTCGAGAGAATGACAGAGGATAAGACACGCTGGGGCAAGCCTCTTGCAGCACTTCTTGGTGCATACTCAGCACAGATAGGTCTTGGTCTTCCATCAATCGGTGGTAAGGACAGTATGTCAGGATCCTTCAACGATATTGATGTACCTCCAACACTCTGTTCATTTGCAGTAGTTATGAATACAGTAGAAAATGTAGTATCTTCAGAACTTAAGAAGGCTGGAAATGTTCTTCTCAAGCTCGATATCAAGAAGGACGAACTTGACCTTCCTGATTATGCTGATGTTCTTGATAAGTACGCACTCGTACGTAAGGCAGTAGAAGCAGGACTTGTTCAGTCAGCATTTGCAGTTGGATTCGGTGGTGTCATCGAAGCAGTCAGCAAGATGGGCTTTGGTAACAAGCTTGGCGTAGCTCTTGATAAAAATGTTATCACCGAGGATGAGCTTGGAAGAAAGGACTATGGTTCTATCATCCTTGAGGTTAGCACAGATGATGTTAAGTCTCTTGGTCTTCCAGCAAGAGTTATCGGTACTGTAACAGATAAGCCAGAGTTCACATATGGATCAGTTAAGATCACTATGGATGAGGCAATTAAGGCATGGACTACACCACTTAAGAAGGTCTTCAGTACAGACAGTGGTGTTGAGGCAAGATTCGAAGCACATGCTAAGGACTACACAGCAGCTAAGAAGGCTGGTACTCCTGAGACAGAACTTAAGTATCGCTATAACCCAGAGCTTACAGGCTACGAGGGTGGTGTATATCAGGCTAAGAATATAATCGTTGCTAAGAACAAGATTGCTAAGCCAAAGGTATTTATCCCAGTATTCCCAGGAACAAACTGTGAGTACGATAGTGCTAGAGCTTTTGAGAGAGCTGGTGCTGAGGCAGAAGTAATCGTCCTTAACAACATGGATGCGCAGGGAATCAGAGATTCTGTTGATGCATTTACAAGAGCAATCAGCCAGGCTCAGATTGTAATGTTCCCTGGTGGATTCTCAGGTGGTGATGAGCCAGATGGTTCTGGTAAGTTCATTGCTACAACATTTAGAAATGAAAAGATCAAGGATGAGATGATGAAGCTCCTAAATGAAAGAGATGGTCTGGTACTTGGTATTTGTAATGGATTCCAGGCACTCATCAAGCTTGGACTTGTTCCGACAGGTGAGATAGTAGAGCAGACAGAGCTTAGTCCTACACTTGCTCGTAACTCTATCGGACGTCATCAGTCTCGTATCGCATATACAAAGGTTGTATCTAACAAGAGCCCATGGCTTTCAAAGGCAACACTTGGCGGCGTATATTCAATTCCTATCTCACATGGTGAGGGACGTTTCGTTGCTAAGGAAGAGTGGCTAAGACGTCTCTTTGAGAACGGACAGGTTGCTACTCAGTATGTAGATGCAGAGGGTAACCCAACTATGGATGAGGACTACAACATTAACGGTTCTTACATGGCAATTGAAGGTATCACAAGTCCAGATGGTCGTGTACTCGGAAAGATGGGTCACTCAGAGCGTCGTGATAAGAATACATATCTCAACATTTACGGAGATAAAGATCAGAAGCTTTTCGAAGCTGGAGTAGAGTACTTCAAATAAGAGATTATATCAGTATGGCAGTAATATTTTTGTTACTGTCATACTTTGTTTTATGATACAATTCATTTACAATTATGCTATAAGATTTTCACGTTTACGATACGTAATATTTTGAAGTAAAAAAGGTAGGAAGTATGGAAGTAAGAGAGATTAGAGAATTATATAATAAAGTTCTGGAGAATATGCGCACCGTCATGATAGGAAGCGAAGAAGTATTCTCGCTTGTATTTTCAGCGATGCTGTCTGGAGGACATGTTCTTCTTGAGGATATGCCGGGAACAGGAAAGACTACTATGGCGAAATGTATCGCGGATAGCATTGATGCAGAGTTTAGACGTGTTCAGTTCACTCCTGATCTGATGCCACAGGATATCACAGGTCTTAATATCTTTAGTCAGAAGACAGATGAGTTCGAGTTTATCCCAGGGCCAGTCTTCACTAATATACTTCTTGCAGATGAGATAAATAGAGCAACACCACGTACACAGTCGGCTCTTCTTGAAGCTATGGAAGAGAGAGTCGTAACTGTCGATGGAGATAGCAGAAAGCTCAGCGCTCCATTTATCGTTATCGCTACAGAAAACCCTATAGAGACGACAGGTACATTTCCACTTCCGGAAGCTCAGCTCGATAGATTCATGGTAAAGTTGACTATGGGAGATATGAGTGTTGAAAATGAAGTAAACATCCTTGAGAGATTTATAGTAGGTACACCTCAAAATGAAGTAAGTCCTGTCTGCAAGGGTGAGGATATCGTAAATGCTGCTCAGGCGGTTAAGAATGTTAAAGTAGCTAGACCAGTCATGGAATATATTGTAGGTATCTCAGATGCTACACGTAACACCAGCAAGCTCTTCTCAGGAGTAAGCCCACGTGCGTCTCTCAGTCTTATGAGAATGTCACAGGCTTTTGCGGCTATCTCTGGTAGAGACTACGTAACACCAGATGATGTCAGATTCCTGGCACCATATGTATATTCACACAGAGTAATGTCTGGTGCAGTTCATCTTCAGGATGTTCGAGATATTATTACAGAGGTTGCAGCAGGTGTGGCAGTTCCTACAGAGGACTGGAAGTAAGACTATATAGGATTATTTCTTATATATATTGGGGAGTTTATATGAAACTACTGGTTGCTGCTATAGTATTTGTTCTAGTATACGCAGTGCAAAGGTATCTATTTGGTAAATATTGGTATAGAGGTCTCGATTCAGAAGTTCGCTTCAGTCGGGACTATATTGAGTGCGGGGAGAGTGCGGAGCTTATTGAGGTCATCACGAATGACAAGCTGATGCCTCTGCCTGTTTTTCATTTGAAGTTTTCAGTAGATAAGAGCCTTATGTTCGATGATACTGCTAATTCAAATGTAACTGACCTTTATCATAAGAACGAACTCTTTTCTATGCTTGGACATCAGCGCGTGACCAGGCGTCTTACATTTGTCGGAAGTTCTCGAGGTGCATTTTCCATAAAAAATGCAAGTATTCTCGTGCGAGATTACTTTATGACTGATAGCTACGCTGCAATGCTCCGAAAAGGAAAAGGCGATGCTATATATGTATTTCCTAAGAAGATTAACACAGACAGATTTGAACTTATCTTTAGAGGAATCCTTGGTGAGATAGAAGCAAGGCAAAGTATCGTAGAGGATAGTCTGTCCTTCCGTGGTATCAGAGAATATCAGCCTTTTGACTCATATAGAAGTATTAACTGGAAGCAGAGCGCTAAAGCGAGAGACCTCATGGTCAACATGTATGGCTACACCACAGATAGCCGTGTGAAGATTCTGGTGAATCTCGATAATGACTATATGATCGAGACAAATCAGCTGCTTGAAGAGGCTATCTCTCTTGCCAGCAGTATCGCGCGTCGTCTGCTTGATAAGGGAGTTATGGTATCCGTAGTTACAAATGGTGTAAATGAGGACGGCGAACTTCTTCTTCCTGTAGAAGAGGGGGCTGAACGTCGCCACGGAGTAACTATTGACCGTATGCTTACTGAGATAGAAAGTTCAGAAGGTAAGGATGTCTTTTTGGATATAATAGATAAGGAACTGGATGATATCCGTTCAGATGTTCTGTATCTTGTAATCAGTCCTTATGCTAAGGTGGATCTTCTGGAGAAGCTTGATATGATTCATGGCGCTGATTCCAGCGTTCATCTATTAGTACCTTGTTATGATGAATATCCATATATTCCTAACAGGGAGTATGCAGAGAGTTGGGAGGTGCCGCTAAATGTTTAACGAATATGGTAGTGCACCTGATTTCCTGAGATTTCTCAGAAAGGTGCTAAGATTAATAAATCAGTATCTTTATGTAGTAATGTTCGTATGCATTATTTATGGACTTTTTAAACAACCTATGCCAGGGCTATCGCTTTGGGGGATTATCCTCGGTTGTCTGATTCTTTCATATATATTCCGAGATTTTTCGAGACGAGGAGTTCTGCTTCTTGTTACCCATGTGGCGCTTGGAGTTGGCTGCTTCTTCCTTATAGATAATCCTTTTGTAAGGCTCCTTGCTTTTTGTGTTCTAGTAGGATTTTTTATTGACGGAATGATGTATATCAGAAGTCATTATCTTATCAAGAGAATCTTCGAAGCACCTTGGCCTTGCATGATATTTGGAGTAATAGCTATAGCTCTCGGATACCATATAGGGGATGTGACACTTCAGCATGTGGGATACATTATGCCGGTGCTGATAATCTTTATATATCTGGTATCACTATATGTAGACGGTCTGGAGGAGTATCTTAACGGTGCCCGCCGTGTTAGCGGTGCTCCGATGAAGACGATCATCTCCACAAACAGCCTCATAGTTACAGGCATACTGACTGTATTTGTAGTGACCATCCTTCTCGGAAATGCACTCCATCTTGATAGGGTGCTTAAGGATGTACTCGTAAGCTCTCTTGTTATAGTCCGTATTATAGTAGCTATTATTATATTTATTCTGAAGTTCGTTTTCAGCATAATGTTTGGAGATAATGTATCAGTAGCTCCTCCTAAAATGAAGCTGGACGAGGAAACTGGTGATAATGTTCTTGGAAATATACTTGATCTTATCTTTGTAACTGCGGTCATCATCATTGCGGTTCTTATAGTCGTTTTATTCTTTAGATGGCTTATAAGACTTCTTCTCTCGAGACAGAAGAGAAGAGATGAGGTTACGGAGGAACTTGCAGTTGCTAGAAAGGTAAAGGTAACTAAAGAGAAGTATACGAAGTCAGATAAGCTTAAGGGCTCGACTCCAGATATGATAGCCAGAAGAATGTATAAAAATCGTGTGCTTTCCTATAAGAAGTTCTTCACTCCTGAACGTAACTCTACGACAGATGATATCAAGAATCTTATTATCTTAAGGCCTATGACTAATAAGAAGTACTTCTCTAAGAAGACTGCAAAGGATGAGGCAGAGATTGATCCAGAAAATGTAGCGAAGCTCACTGAAATGTACGAAGAAGTCCGCTACGGAGAGAAGATGCCAGATGACGACTTCCTCCGCAAGATGAAGAAGATAAAACTGTGACAGAAACAAACTGTCACAGTTTTTTGTTTTACTCTTAATAGAAAGATAGTAATTATTTAATGATTATTTAATGAAATCCCTGGGGAAAGATGCTAAAATGATACTATCTTAATTCTGTGTCATAAAGTAAAGTATCTTTAAGGAGAAGGGGTATGGCAGCTACAAGAGATAGGGTAAAGATTAAAAAGAAAAGAATGAAAGTATTCAGGAAGGTAAGAAATAGCAATTCCTTTGGAACGGTATGTGCATATTTATTCCTTCTTGTTTTATTTACGGCGATATTTGTACTGCTTGCTGGATTCTTTCTTCAGTATATTCTGGAGTCCAAGTTCTACGAAGAATACAGCAAGATAAATACAGTTGCCCAGATATATAAAGATGGCAAGGATGACGGCGGTATCATAAGGGCACTTAAGAGAACGCCAAATGACTTCCTGCTCACTGATGAATCAGGAAATGTCATATATCGTAAAGGTAAGAATACCTGTACGTTTGAAGGAAATACCATATATCTGTCGGATGGGACAGATTCATTTCTAGTATATAAGGACTCGGAATCTGATGTTGTGTATCCTGAGAAGAATGGTGTGCTTAGGGTTAGATGGGGTGAATTCTGGGAACTCTATTCCAAGTTCCTTTTTGAGAATATAGACATATCTGACTCTGATGATTTAGAAGCAGAGTTAAATGAAGAACTAAGCGAAGAACTTGAGAAAGCAAAGGGCTCAGCCACAGATGCTGAGGATGTCTTTGATAACGAACTTGAAGAACTTCATGAGGTTCACGGAGTTTACATAACTTTAAAGACTTCTGATAATCAAGTTGAAGGCGTAGATGATATAGAGTCGGTCAAAATCCCGATTTGGATATCCGTTGATGTTGGGGACGGGGAACATTTTATAGGCAAGGCACTTTTCTCCTTTAAAATGAAGGACATGGTGCTAGTTGGCGAAGTAGTCATAGCCATCATCGTAGTAGCAGTTGTCTTAAGTCTTCTGATGCTGGGCAGTATCATTTCAGGAATAATAAAGTATAGAAGAGTAAGAAATCTTTTCTATAAGGATTTCGTAACTGAGGGAAAGAACTGGAACTGGTATCTGGTGACAGGTGATAAGAGAATCCACAGTTTCTACGGTAAGAAGCAGAACTGGGCCGCCGTTAACTTCGTCTTTAAGAATTATAGAAATTACTGCCTCTGCCACTCTGTTCCAGACGGTGAAGAGGCACTTACTAAGATAAATGCCGAAATAGTGAAGCAATTAAGTAAGGGCGAAATCTGTGCCCATGCTACAACTTCCAACTTCGCTCTGCTTCTAAAGTATGAAGACGAGCTTCAGCTAAAGCAGCGACTTAGTCAGCTTATTGAGTCCCTTACTCACTTGGATGCAGATCATGAGTTTCATTTCCAGGCAGGGGTTGCACTTCTTCCTGCTGATGGATATGTAGCTCCTGAGGAGGGTGAAGAAACTGAAGAGGGTGTATCTCGTAAGAACCTCTTTATAGATGATATTTATAACAACGCCTGCGCAGCGCGAGCGGTGATCAGTGATACGGATGAGTCAGGCATTCAGTTCTTTGGAAAGGCACTTCTTAATGATCAGCGCTGGACAGATACTGTACAGGAGAGGCAGTCATCAGCCATATCAGGAGAAGAGTTCCAGGTTTATTACCAGCCGAAGTATAACCCTCAGGATAATACGCTTCGTGGAGCAGAGGCACTTATTCGCTGGCAGTTTTCTGAAAATGAACTCGTATCACCGGGACGCTTCATTCCAATATTCGAGAAGAATGGCTTCATCACCGAGATAGATCATTACATGATAAGTCATGTGGCACGGGACCAGAAGATGTGGCTGGATCAGGGATATAAATGTGTACCTGTATCCGTAAATGTATCAAGAGCCCATTTCATAGAGAAGGACCTTGCAGAGCAGATTCTCCGAATGGTGGACGAGGCAGGCTGCCCACATAATCTTATCGAGATAGAACTTACAGAAAGTGCTTTCTTTGATGATAAGAAAGCTATGATAGAGACTATAAAGAAACTCAAATCCTACGGCTTTGCAGTATCTATGGACGACTTTGGCGCTGGATACTCATCCCTTAATTCTCTTAAGGATATGCCTCTGGATGTGCTGAAGCTGGACGCAGACTTCTTCCGCGGAGAAGATGCAGGCGAACGTGGACAGATAGTAGTATCAGAAGCTATCCGACTTGGCAAGAGTCTCAATATGCGTATCGTTGCCGAGGGTGTAGAAGATAAGGAACAGGTTGAGTTCCTGGCAAGCCAGGGCTGTGATATGATACAGGGATATTACTATGCGAAGCCAATGCCGAAGAATGACTATATGTCGCGCATGATAAAAGGGTAGGGTAAAATGTGACAAAGAGCCTCGGGCTTTTTGTCACATTTTCGTTATATTATTAAGTGGTTTATCTCTTGAATGGCGGTTCTGATAGTGTTATACTTTACAAAGTTTTGTAAAACTAGAGGAGGAATAGAATGGACAAGATAAATGTACCTGAGATGTTCGGCACATTAGTTTTCAACGACAAAGTGATGAAGGAACGACTTTCAGATGAAATCTACGCATCACTTAAGAAGACTATTGATGAGAACGTAAGACTAGATGAGACTGTTGCAGATGCTGTGGCAGAGGAAATGAAGAACTGGGCTATAGAGAATGGAGCAACACATTTCACACACTGGTTCCAACCACTTACTGGTGTAACAGCAGAGAAGCACGACAGCTTTATCACTCCATCTGAGGATGGTGGAGTAATGATGGAGTTCTCAGGTAAGGAACTGATAAAGGGTGAGCCAGATGCATCATCCTTCCCATCAGGTGGACTTAGAGCTACATTTGAGGCCAGAGGCTATACAGCTTGGGATCCAACATCCTTTGCATTTATCAAGGATCATACACTCTGTATCCCAACAGCATTTTGCTCATATTCCGGCGATGCCCTTGATAAGAAGACACCACTTCTTAGATCAATGCAGGCAATCAATCGCCAGGCACTTCGTGTTCTTAAGCTCTTCGGTAACGAAGATGTTAAATGTGTCAGAACAAGCGTAGGTGCTGAGCAGGAGTATTTCCTTGTTGATGCAGATGTATGGAGCAGAAGACCAGATCTTAAATATACAGGCAGAACACTCTTCGGAGCTATGCCACCAAAGGGTCAGGAAATGGATGACCACTACTTTGGAGTAATCAAGCCAAGAGTTGCAGAGTTTATGGAAGACCTTAATCAGGAACTTTGGAAGCTCGGCATCCTTGCAAAGACAGAGCATAATGAGGTGGCTCCTGCACAGCACGAGCTGGCTCCTATATATTCAACTACAAATGTTGCTACTGATTCAAATCAGCTCACTATGGAGATCATGAAGAAGGTAGCAGACCGTCACGGCCTTAAGTGTCTGCTGCATGAGAAGCCATTTGCAGGCGTAAATGGATCAGGAAAGCACAACAACTGGTCAGTTACAACAGATACAGGAGTAAACCTTCTGTCACCTGGTAAGACACCATATGAGAATGCGCAGTTCCTGCTCTTCCTGTGTGCTGTAATCCAGGCTGTAGATGATTATCAAGATCTTCTCAGACTGTCAGTAGCTACAGCAAGTAACGACCTTAGACTTGGTGGAGACGAAGCACCTCCAGCTATCATATCAGTATTCCTTGGCGAGGAGCTTTCATCAATCCTTGATGCTATCAAGAATGACACTCCATATCAGGGAACAGAAGAAGTAAAGATGAAGCTTGGCGTTCACAGCTTACCAAGATTCTTCAGAGATACAACAGATAGAAATAGAACATCACCATTTGCATTTACAGGCAACAAGTTCGAGTTTAGATCCCTTGGATCTTCTAACAGTATCGCATGCTGCAACATCATGCTTAATTCTGCAGTTGCAGAGAGCCTTCGTCAGTATGCAGATGAGTTAGAGGGAGCAGCTGACTTCGAGACAGCACTTCATGAGCTTATCAAGCGTGTCATCAAGGAGCATGAGAGAATCCTCTTCGATGGTAACGGATACGGCGACGAGTGGAGAGAAGAGGCAGCAAAGCGTGGTCTTTCAAATCTTAAGACTACAGCAGATGCTATGCCACACCTTCTTGATGAGAAGAATGTAGAAATGCTTCTTCGCCACAAGGTATTCAGTAAGACAGAGATTCAGAGCCGCTGCGAGATAATGCTTGAGAACTACGTAAAGACAGTCAACATCGAAGGTCTCACTATGGTAGACATGGTACGTAAGAATTACCTGCCAGCTATCGAGAGATACCTCTACAGACTTTCACAGACAACAGTTCTTATGCGTCAGGTAAGTCCATCAGTTAAGTGCAAGTACGAAGTATCAACTATGGAGCGTCTCTCAGAACTTACAGATGAGATCATGGATGCAGTTATAGCGCTTGAGAAGAATCTTGCAGACTTCAAGACAATCGACGATATCTTCAAGTCATCAGCATTCGTACGTGATACACTTATTCCATCTATGGATGTTCTGAGAAAGTATGTAGATGAAGCTGAAATGCTGACATCACAGCGTGATTGGCCATTCCCAAGCTACGGCCAGCTTCTTTTCAGCGTAAACTAATATAACACTTACATAGTTTACATAATTCTATTGAATGTATAAATGAATTAACCCTAGGTATAGCTTTGAGACAGTCTTGAAGCTATACCTTTTTTAATATTTTACTTGCCCATAAAATGACCAAAGAAGTATAATATATCCATGGGGTTAAGATATTTGTAATTGGGGAATTATAAATATTCTGGAGGGGTTTTATATGAAAGGAAGAAAGTATGCTAAGAAATCCTTAGCTAGTTTTCTAGTACTAAGTCTAATCCTATCTTATTCATTTATTCTGCCGGATATCAAAGCCTATGCCGCAGAAACAATCATTCCATCACCAATATCTAATACAGATGTTGCTCGCATGATTTCGACCGCCATGGCGGCTACAGAATCAGGCTATGTTCGTGTTGCCAAAGAAATGAGTGAAGGCGACTGGACGGGCAATCTGATAATTGAGAATTATGATGACAGCTTTAATATCACATCACGATTTACTCTTGCAGGTGAGCTTCCGGTCTACGGAGGATTCTATAGTGGAAGTGATGCTTACTACATCGTATATGGTAAGAATAATCTTGAGGAAGACGATAATGCTGAAGTTGTAAGAATCGTTAAGTATAGCAAAAACTGGGATAGAATAGGTTCTTGTTCTATCAAGAGTGGAAGCGATGATGAGTTCGCTCAGGTAAGATATCCATTTGATGGCTTCGGCGTAGATATGTGCGAAGTAAATGGCAAGCTCTACATAGCTACAGCACATGAAGGCTATGTAGATCCGCAGTATAATCAGGGCCACACAGGCTTCTACATGATACAGGTTGATGAAGCTACTATGCAGGGCAAGGTCGTTGACTATAACCTGTGGCATTCATTTTCACAGGATCTTGCAGCATCAGATAAAGACCATATCTACTGCGTAGAAGAGAGTGAAGGAAGCCGTGGAACTATTATATCAAGATTCTCTGAGTCAAAGCCATGGCGAACAGATGCATTTTATACTCTGGAGTATGGCGGAAGTAGAACCTCAGCATGGGCTATAGCAACAAATGCTACATCAAATGGTATAGCAGTTACATCATCCCATGTTATAGCAGTAGGCTCCTCCATCGATCAGACAAGGTACGACGACGAGACATATGATGCCAGCATGAATATCTATATGTCAGTTACTCCTATAAATAACTTTACAAAGGATGCGACCACATTTAAATGGATGACGCAGGACAATACTAAGTACTACTACAAGGATATAAAGCTTGTAAAAGTAAATGATAACCGCCTTGTACTCATTTGGCAGAGAAAAGATGAGCCAGTAGCAGTAGATCCAGCAGATTCCCTTAGTGGCAACGTCCTTCATTATGCACTTCTGGATGCAGCAGGTAACAAGATAGGCGAATATACAGCGAATGCCACTATATCAGACTGCGACCCTTGCGTAAAAAATGGCAAAGTCGTATTCTACTCATCCTCCAACAGTGCAGTAGATTTCTATTCAATAGATTCAAGTAACGGTGCATTTAGCAAGAAATGTTATAATGTGGCAGGTCCAAATGCAACCTGGTTCTTCGAAAATGGAACCCTCAGAATCAGCGGAACAGGCAAGATAAATGATAACTTTATAGAAGGTCTTTCTTCTATCAAAGATAGCATTAGTTCAGTAGTAATCGATAATGGCATAACTGAGATTGGAAGTTATGCATTTTCTAGTATCGGAAATGATTCAGATGGCGATACACGTTTTACAACACTTGTAATTCCAGATAGCGTAACAAAGATAGGCAAAGGTGCCTTCGCTTATTGCCATGGACTTCGTGATGTATATATACCAGATTCAGTTACAGAGATAGGAGAAGATGCATTCTTCTATGGCTCTTACTGGATAAGCGATGGTAGCAAGGTATACCGTGTAAAGATTCACTGCAATCCTAATTCCTATGCAAGTCAGTATGCAAGTAGTACAGGTATATCAACAGATGAATCCGGAAGTGCAGCCCCAAGCACAGGTTCAGATACAGGATCATCAAGTTCAGGCGGAGAGTGGCAGGGTGGAACCTGGATAGATCCGAACGGCAACAAAAATGAAAACTTCACCATGCAGTGGCAGACAGACGGCTCTCATTGGTGGATCACAGATAATACAGGCTGGAGACCAGTAAGCCAGTGGCAGAAGATCGATGATCTCTGGTACTACTTCGACGAGTCAGGCTACATGGCATCAAATGAGTGGCGAGACGGCTACTATCTAGGCGGCGACGGAGCCCTCAGATACGAGGCAACAGGATCCTGGCATGGCAATTCAACCGGTTGGTGGTTCGAAGATACATCAGGCTGGTATCCATATAGCCAGTGGCAGAAGATCAACGGCAAATGGTACTACTTCGATTCAACAGGATACATGTGCTCCAGCGAGTGGAGAGACGGATGCTGGCTGAGCTCAAGCGGAGCGTGGGAATACGAAGCAATTGGTTCCTGGAAAGGTAACGACTCCGGCTGGTGGTTCGAAGACACCACAGGCTGGTACCCATACAGCCAGTGGCAGAAAATCAACGGTGTATGGTACTGGTTCGATGCCTCCGGCTACTGGACCAACTAAGTAATGCCCTGGGGCACAAAAAATAGTGTAAATAACTGACAACTGTGGTATAATAAGTATCGGACCGAAGGGGTTCGGTACTTATTGTATTATGGGGCATAAAGTAGGGGTTAAATCGTGGGGTTACGAGGCTTAATTACAAAAGATGTAAAAGCTGAAAATGAGAATAGCAGAACAATCATTGCTCTCAGAATTCTCTATATCGTTGTCTTCATTGCCTTTATTCTAGATATCTGTTTTGCTGGAATAGAGGTCGTAAGAATGTATCCTTACAGAATATTTGCGCTCTTTGTGGCGAATATTCTTCTTTTTATTTTTACTTACTATTCAAAAACAAAACCCTCACTATATCTCTTCATGGTATTCCTCTTTACGTATACATTTCTCATGATCCCGTGCTTCGGCTGGAGCGCAGGTATGCAGAATTACTTTATAATCGTACTGATGCTGACGTTCTTTGCAACACACGTGAGATCATCGATCAAGTTCCTCTTTGCACTAGGCGTACTGGTACTGAGAATTGTGCTGATCAGCGTATACGGAGGTATAAAGTCGCAGACGGATATCAGCGGTTTACTGGATAAATGTCTGCAGAGCACAAATATATCAGCGGTGTTTATCGCTATTATCTTCATTTCCTACATGTTCAGTAAGCAGGAAAATGAAGAAGAGAATAAGCTCATGAAGTATAACGATCAGCTGAAGAAAGAGGCAGGCACCGATCAGCTGACGGGTCTGTTCAACAGAAGACGTACCATCGAATATCTTAAGTTGCTTGGGGAAGATAAAGAGATGGGGGCAGTCAGCGTGGCGATGGGAGATATCGACTTCTTTAAGAAGGTAAATGATACATATGGCCACGATGCTGGAGACGAAGTACTGAAGTTCGTCGCAGCCACTATGAAGGATTGTGTTCGGGAAAACTCATTTATTTCCAGATGGGGTGGAGAAGAGTTCCTGATAATACTTCCGAACTGTAATGGTGATAATGCCTTTGTCGCTCTGGAGAGAGTCAGACGAACGATTCAGAAGAGCGTGGTAAAGGTTGGGGATAAAGAGATAAAGGTAACTATGACATTTGGCCTGACAGAGTTTGGCTTCCACCAGGATATCGATAAAGTTATCAAGGAAGCTGATGAGAAGCTCTACTACGGGAAGAGCAACGGACGAAATCAGGTTGTATATTAAAGAATGGGGCAAATATAATGTAGAACTTATTAATGGGTAAGTGCTAACCAGGGAAATGCTTAGCATTTACGGTTTATATAAATACAATATGGAGGTGGCTACAATGAAGGTATTTACAACTGACAAGATCAGGAATGTCGTACTTCTTGGACATGGTGGTTCAGGTAAGACATCACTGGTAGAGGCTATTGCTTATCTTGCGGGGATGACAACCAGAATGGGTTCCGTGGATGCAGGTAATACGCTGAGCGACTACGACAAGGAGGAGATTAAGAGAAAGATCTCCATCAAGACAACAGTATTTCCTATCGAGTGGGACGGTTACAAGATTAATCTTCTTGATACTCCTGGATTCCACGACTTTATAGGTGAGGCTGAAGAGGCTGTCGCTGTAGCAGATGCAGCTATAATCGTTGTATCAGCAAAGAACGGCATTGAAGTTGGTACTAAGAGAGCTTGGGACATGTGTGAGAAGAGAAATATCCCAAGAATGTTCTTCGTTACAGAGATGGATGATGACAAGGCTTCATATCGTGAAGTAGTTCAGGGCCTTCAGGATCTTTATGGAAAGAAGATCGCGCCATTCCATTTACCAATTCGTGAGAACGAGCAGTTTGTTGGATACGTAAATGTTATTCAGCAGAAGGCTAAGAGATGGAACGATAAGGGTACAGTAGATAAGTTCGAAGTTCCTGATTACTCACAGGATAATCTCAAGATATGTAGAGATGCTCTTGTAGAAGCAGTTGCTGAGACAAGTGAAGAGTTTATGGAGCGTTACTTCGATGGCGACGAGTTCTCAGAGGACGAGATTCGTTCAGCTCTTCATGTGGGCGTTGTAGATGGTTCCGTAGTACCTGTACTTATGGGATCAAATACACTTGGACGTGGTATGTACACATTGATGGCTGATATCATTAAGTACTTCCCAAGCCCAGAACAGTGTACAGTTGCAGGTATAAATACAACTAATAATGAAGTATTTAACGCAGATTATGACTTCGCTAAGGCTAAGTCAGCGTATATCTTCAAGACAATTGCCGATCCATATATTGGAAAATATTCACTTATTAAGGTTAACTCTGGTGTTATTAAGCCAGATGATGAGCTCTTCAATTATCATAGAGATTCAGTAGAGAAGGTTGGTAAGATTTATACTATCTGTGGTAATAAGGTAGAAGAGGTTAAGGAGCTTCATGCAGGCGATATCGGTGCTCTTGCTAAGCTGTCAGTCAGCCAGACAACCGATACCCTGTCAACAAAGAAGAATCCTATAACATATATCAGAACAGGCATCTCAAAGCCTTATGTATATAGACAGTTCAAGGCTAAGGTTAAGGGCGAAGAGGATAAGATATCTCAGGCACTTAACAAGATCATGGCTGAGGATCAGACACTTAAGGTAGTAAATGATGCTGACAATGCTCAAACACTTATATACGGCATCTCAGCTACTCATCTTGATGTAGTTCAGAGCGTGCTGGCAGAGAAGTATAAGGTTGAGATAGAACTTCTGCAGCCTCGTATAGCATTTAAAGAGACTATTAATAAGAAGGCTGATACAGAATATAAGTATAAGAAACAGTCAGGTGGACATGGTCAGTATGGTCACGTTAAGATCATTATGGAGCCATCAGGCGATATGGAGACTGCTTATCAGTTTGAGCAGACTGTAGTTGGTGGAGCGGTTCCTAAGAATTACTTCCCAGCTGTTGAGAAGGGAATCGCAGAGGCTGTAAAGGCAGGACCTCTTGCTGGTTATCCAGTTACAGGTGTTAAGGTTAATCTCTATGATGGTAGTTACCACGCAGTAGATTCATCAGAGCTTGCATTTAAGGTTGCAACTGAGCAGGCCTTTAAGAAGGGATTCATGGAGGCATCTCCTGTACTTCTTGAGCCTATAGCAACTCTTCATGTAATAGTTCCGGATGACTTCACAGGTGCTGTTATGGGTGACCTCAACAAGAGAAGAGCTCGTATCATGGGCATGGACCCAGTTGATGGTGGCTTCCAGGATATCTGTGCGGATATTCCATATCTCGAACTCTATGAGTATGATACCAGCCTCTATTCTATGACAAGGGGTAGCGGTACATTTAGTTATGACTTTGCAAGATATGAGCAGGCACCTCATGAGGTAGCTCAGAAGGAGATTGAGAAAGCTGCTAAAGAGTCATAAGTTACCCTTTCTTTAGTAGTAATATATATAGACGTCTTTACTATATATAGTGGTAAATGAAATACGCCAGCCGTTTAAAATAGGTATTTTTCCAATTAAACGGCTGGTTTTTATATGCCCTCAAAACACTATATCTAGTATTTTAAAAATATTTTGTTACTACATATTGACACGCGGGCTGTTTAGTGGTATCTTCTTATATACGAGCCATATTTAGTGGTTCGTTATATGCATGTTTTAACACAAAATCAGTGGTGCCAAGTGATGCATCACACCAATATATACAAAGAATGGGGAGGTTATCAAGACATGTACCGAGTGGTGAAAAGAGATGGAGAAACAGTAGAGTTTAATGTGGGCAAGATCAGCTCAGCTATTGAGAAAGCATTTATAGGCTGCAACAAGCAGTATCATCCAAGTGTTATTGATATGCTGGCTCTCAGAGTTACTAGTGACTTCGAAGATAAGATCAAGAATGATGTCATTTCCGTAGAAGATATCCAGGACTCTGTTGAGAAGATTCTTTCAGAGGCTGGTTACACAGAGGTTGCTAAGGCTTACATCCTCTACAGAAAGCAGCGTGAGAAGGTTCGTAACGTAAAGAACGCTGTACTTAACTATAAAGATATCGTAGATAATTATCTGCAGATCAATGACTGGAGAGTTAAGGAAAACTCTACAGTTACATACAGTGTAGGTGGTCTGATTCTTTCTAACTCAGGCGCTATCACAGCTAACTACTGGCTGAGTGAGATTTATGATGAGGAGATTGCTAACGCACACAGAAGTGCAGCTATCCACATTCATGACCTCTCAATGCTTACAGGATATTGTGCAGGATGGTCACTTAAGCAGCTGATCCAGGAAGGACTTGGCGGCGTTATGGGTAAGATCACTTCTGCACCAGCAGGTCATCTCTCAACACTTTGCAACCAGATGGTTAACTTCCTTGGAATTATGCAGAATGAGTGGGCAGGAGCTCAGGCATTCTCATCATTTGATACATATCTTGCACCTTTCGTAAAGATAGATAACCTCACACAGAAGGAGGTTAAGCAGTGCATTCAGTCCTTTATCTTTGGTGTAAATACACCTTCAAGATGGGGCACACAGTCACCATTTACTAACATCACTCTTGACTGGACAGTTCCTAGAGACATGATTGAAGAGAAGTGCTGGGTTGGTGGCAAGCAGGTTGACTTCACTTATGGTGAGTGCCAGAAGGAAATGGATATGGTCAACAAGGCATTTATCGAGATTATGATCGAAGGTGATGCTAACGGACGTGGATTCCAGTATCCTATTCCAACATACTCAATCACAAGAGACTTCAACTGGGATGATACAGAGAACAACAAGCTTCTTTTTGAGATGACAGCTAAGTATGGTACTCCATACTTCTCAAACTACATCAACTCTGACATGGAGCCATCAGATGTACGTTCAATGTGCTGCCGTCTTAGACTTGACCTTCGTGAGCTTCGTAAGAAGTCAGGTGGTTTCTTCGGTAGTGGTGAGTCAACAGGATCAGTTGGTGTTGTTACTATCAACCTTCCACGTATCGCTTACCTTGCTGAGAATGAAGAGGATTTCTATAAGAGACTTGATCGTCTTATGGATATATCAGCTAGATCTCTTAAGACTAAGAGAACAGTTATTACAAAGCTTCTTGATTCAGGTCTCTATCCATATACTAAGAGATATCTTGGAACATTTAATAACCACTTCTCAACAATCGGTCTTATCGGTATGAACGAAGTTGGTCTTAATGCTAAGTGGCTTCATAAGGATCTTACACATGAAGAGACACAGAAGTTCGCTGCTGAAGTTCTCAACCACATGAGAGAGAAGCTTAGTGATTATCAGGAAATGTACGGTGACCTTTACAACCTTGAGGCAACTCCAGCTGAGTCAACAACATTTAGATTTGCTAAGCATGATAAGGAACAGTATCCAGAGATCATCACTGCAAATGAGAATGGAACACCTTACTACACCAACTCATCACATCTTCCAGTTGGTTACACAGAGGATATCTTCTCAGCACTTGATGTTCAGGATAACCTTCAGACACTTTACACATCAGGTACAGTATTCCACGCATTCCTTGGCGAGAAGCTTCCTGATTGGAAGGCAGCAGCTACACTTGTTCGTAAGATTGCAGAGAATTATCGTCTTCCATACTACACAATGTCACCTACATACTCAGTATGTAAGAATCACGGATACATTACTGGCGAAGTATATGTATGTCCAGACTGTGGTGAGAAGACAGAGGTATATAGCCGTATAACAGGTTACTACAGACCAATCCAGA